>Ga0315274_10000088_pt1 | contig 127949 bp, 136 predicted proteins | sample YL17G02_20_MG_FD_203700 | JGI IMG/M metagenome (GOLD analysis project Ga0315274, IMG submission 203700) | Sediment microbial communities from Yellowstone Lake, YNP, Wyoming, USA - YL17G02_20 | ecosystem: Environmental > Aquatic > Freshwater > Lake > Sediment | place: USA: Wyoming | collected...
CTTGATAAGCAGGAATTGTTTTAGCGGTCTCTTGAAAAACACTTAAAGCGGTTTTTTGTCCTAAGGCCTCCCACGCTTCCGCGGGAGTATTGGCAAAGAACTTTACCGCTTTATCGTAATCCGCCATAATTTCTTTCATATCCGGCGGTTTTTGACCCGCTGGTGGTGGTTTTTGTTCAGGCATATTAATATAACTCCAAAAATTGCCCCTTTGATTTGATTATATAAGGATTTAAAAGTTTTTACCAGTTTATATTTTACTATTTAGCTCGGTTGATGGAATTGATCAGCGAGAGGAATAATCATTGGAATCTTTACAACAAGTTGACTGAAAGATAAATAAATGATATTATGCCAATAACGCACCTTAACTTGATAACTTGCCCAAGGAGGGTTAAAGATGGTTTCTGACTATGTGGCCAAAGGGATAAACGTTTCTTGCCGGACAATCGATGGCGAAGCGTTTATCTTCAATGAAGACACTCGGATTCTCATGAAACTAGATAAGGTGGGCAGCTTTATCTGGGATCAAATCAATGGCCGAAAGACCGTTGAAGAGATCTTGACCATTTGCTACCACGCCTTTACTGATGATGAAGGAAAAATCCGGGAAGTAGTTCTGGATTTTATTAGTGATCTACAAGAGAATAACGTAGTTGTGCTATCTGATGAAGCATTCGAGGGAGTGATGATCAGTGCCTGCTAGAGATATTCAGTTAACCGAAATAACTGCGCTGGGCAAAAGAAAAACTCTGCCGAGCTCTGTGCTGGTTGAGGTATGTTACACTTGCAACGAAAACTGTATTCATTGTTGTTTGGATAACCACTCTACATCGGGCTTAACGCTCGAACAGTATAGCACCCTTTTTGACCAGATGGTACAGGCAGGAACATTCTATGTTATCCTGACTGGGGGAGAACCCTTTACTAGGGCTGATTTTATGGAGATCGTTGAATCTGCACGCAAGCGACGCCTTTCCGTGACAATCTTCACGAACGGAACGTTGATTACCGATCAACAGATTGCAAGACTTCGCGAACTCCATATCGAAGAAGTTCATGTCAGTATCTATAGTGCTGATGCAGAAACGCATGACAAGGTCACAAGGGTGCCTGGATCGTTCATCAAGAGTATTCGGACGATCCAGAGAATGCTTGATTCAAGTATTACTGTCCGGCTTAAGTGCCCGCTTATGAACATAACTGCAGATGGCATCGAAGAAATCAAAAAGCTAGCCAGTAATCTTGGGGTCAACATCCAATATACAGCCGTTATTACTGCTAAAAACGATGGCAGTTGTGCCACACATCGGAGTCGTCTGACTTCGGAACAGCTTAGGGCTATAATACCAGATTCTGATGTGTTTACTCAAAGCTCAAAGCCAATCTACTTCCGCGACGACCTTGACTGTATCCCGTGTGATACGGTGTTCAATGGAGGCTCGATCGACCCCGATGGAAACGTCTATGTCTGTAATCAATGGCGGATCGTTGGTGGAAATGTCCTCGATGAACCGTTAGGTCAGATATGGAAGGAGTCGCCGATCTTCGAACATCTGAGGACAATCAGGTTGCGCGACCTAAAAGAGTGCGCTACCTGCGAACTTTTCCAGTATTGTACCCGTTGCCCAGGTTTAGCCTATCTGGAAGACGGCAATATGTTCGGGTGTTCTTCGGTTGCTCGATCGGTAGCCGAAGAGCGAAGAAGAGCTGGAGTGTACCCTACCGCGGTACATATCTTCAGCAGACCCGAAAGAAAGGAGGAACGGCTATGAAGTTTGCTAGGCCCGCGATTGTTGCCAAGGGCAAGTGTTCGACCAGCATGAACTCATGCGGCAAGGCCGGTTGCCAGGGCAAGTAGCAGTCGCAGTCCCGGTGCCACCCTGAGGAGGCACCGGGCTATTTTTTTTTAAATTTATATATTGTTTTAAAGTGATTCATGATAAATAATAATGATAATGAATAAAGGAACAATCAAACAAATTCAAATGAGAGTTATTAAACTATTGCCGAAAGATAAACAACCTTCGATCGGTATTTTATGTAATGACTGTTGTAGTGAAGTGTCCCGTTTAGTAGCAAGTTGGATACAGGAAATCGATAAATCTAGTCGCTTATTAATATTAAAGGGTATAAATGTCCACGGTACTCAAAAATCGCACGATATTTTAGCTGTGCTAACTTCGAATAATGATGTTTACATTATCGATCCCACTATCTGGCAATTTTTTCCAGACAAAAAATCAATTCTATTATGTATGTCTAATAATTTAGAAGAAGCTCTAAAAGAAATTAAAGAAATATATGGCGGTAAATGGCAAATCAGCGAAGAAATTTTTAAGATTTCGACGGCTGATCGGGAAAAATATCTTAATATTATTTCTCAAACTATCAGCGAAAATTTAAGCTAAATCCTAATAATTACAATTCTTTTCCCGCGAGATATTAGTTCTCTTGTGCTTAGACATTTTGTATCTTTAGCTAAAATAAAGCCGGATCCAGTCAGGAGCCGGCAAGTTCGTAAAAAAATGTAGAATGTATCGATCTTAGCTATGAGACCAGTCTTTTTCGTCTTGGGCGGCCGAAAGCGCGCCCATTGGACCGTGTTCAATCACCAGTTGCTTTGCTCTTGTTTTTGAAAGTCCGCATTCGGTCAAGGCATTGACCACAGTCTCTACCTTGTCACCCTCCGAACACCCAAACCCGTCAGGAAACATCTTTGGCCGTACATTCTCGTTAAGCATCTGTTCCCTCCTATCTGAAAACTAAACAAATTGTAGTCTAATCTTGAAAAAATATCAAGAGATTTACATTTTGAATCTAAAAATGGACCTGGTTTTTCATCAGTCTGTTGATTCGTTAGAGCTCGAAACAAAGGGTTAGCTGCTTTGTAATTTTACATTATTTTTAACAAAAAATGCCGAAATTAAGCCAGCTAAGGCAACTAAACTTAATATCTCGAAAGCTAATTTATAATTTAAAACAATCGAAGCGACAATGGCGATACCAATTAAGCCGCCCATTTGCTGGAGAGTATTTAAAATACCAGAGGCGTTGCCGGATTTCTCTGTCGGCGCCGAACCCAAAATCGCCGCAAACATCGTTGACATCAAGATTCCGCTGCCAGCCGAAATTAAAATCAAACCGATTAAAACGCCTTTGTAGTATGAAATTGATGGATTAATTTGAGTTAATACGACAATCCCCGCAAGAATTAAAATTCCTGTCAAAAATGCTCCCAATTTCCAATTTTTAATTCTGCCGCCCAACATAGCAAAAATAGCCGTGGCAATCGGGATTGGAATAAAGGCAATTCCCGCCTGCATCGAATTCCATTTCAAAATATCCTGCAGATAAAAAGTTAAGACAAAACTCATGCCAATAATCGTCACCATGGCAAAAAATGAAAGTAAATTGGCTGAAGTAAAAGTTCTGTTTTTAAACAAAGAAAAATCAAGCAAAGGTTTTTGGACTTTTTTCTCATAGAAATACAAGGCCAAAAGTAGGATTAATCCGGCGATAACAAAGAGCCGATTGATCATCGAAAAAGAAAGGACTATCAAACCAAGTCCGCCTAGAAGTAAAAGTAAGCTGAGATAATCAATTTTTTGTCGTCCTGCGCCTTCAATTTTAGGAATAAATTTGGCGGCAACAATTAATCCAAAAATAATGAATGGGATGTTTAATAAAAATAAGAGATGCCAACCGTGGAGCCAGGGTAATTCTATGTTAGTAAGAATACCGCCGATTAAAGGGCCTATCAACATACCGATGGCAAAAAAAGTCGCCGTGACGCCAAAGGCCTTTTCGCGCTCTTTCCACAAATGAGCAATTATGGCCATCGGCATTGTGTATAAAATGGCTGTGCCTAGCCCTTGGAGGGCTCTGATAGTAATGAGGCCGTAAGCGTTATTAATAAAACCCAGGGCCAAAGAAGCAACGCCAAAAATAATTAGTCCAAAAATGTAGAGTTTTTTGGCGCCGATCATATCGCCAATTTTGCCCATCAGGATTAAAGTTGCCACCAGCATCAAAGTGTAGGCATTGGGAATCCATTGGGAAATAATAATCGGGATATTGAGATCTCTGGTAATTTTTGGCAAAGCAATATTAACGCCGGTGGCATCAATTGCCCCTAAAAGATCGGCAATCGCTAAGCCGATTAGAATGATAAGTAAGGTTTTATTACTTGGTTTCATTTGGTTCTAATATTGAATCCGGATCAAAGCTAATATAATCAGGCGCCACTTTAACCGGCTGGCCACAGGCAATTCTTTTAGCTGCCATGACAGTCATGGCTGATAAAGTAAAGGATGCAGAGACTGGTTGGGGATAGTGTTTGCGTTTTCCTTCAGCTACTTCCATCGCCAGTTTTTGAACATATGGTGGCAGGAACTTGACAAAGAACTGAACAAATTTACCAAAGGCTTCTTCATTGCTAATTTTCTCCACAGGAGTTTCGGGATTAAGCCCAATCATTTTCTCATAGCTGATTGATTCTGGTGTAAAAATTTGGAGCATTGCCCCCCAACCGACATCGGTTGGTTGAATAATAGTTTTATGTTCTTTTTGCGCCGCCCGATGCATGGCAATGACTGCCTGAGCGGCGTCGGGATCAATACTATCAATAATAATATCGGCCTTATGAACTAAACGAGCCGCATTTTTTAAATCAACAAAAACCGGATATTTTTTTATTTGAATATGTGGGTTGACTTTTTTAAGCCAACTGGCGAGAGCATTGACTTTGAATTTGCCAACATCTTTAGAGGTATAACTTTGACGATTGATGTTAGAGAGTTCAACTGTATCGCCATCAACTAAAACAAGTTTTTCAAAGCCCAAACGGGCGGCGGAAATTGCAATTAAAGAACCAACACCGCAACCGGCGATGAGTAAAGTAGTTTCATCAATCTTTTTTTGTTCTTCTTCAGTTAAAAGCCCCAAATTTCGCGAATGATGCTCTTTATGAAAAGCATCTTTTTCCATTTTTTCCATAAAACTCCTTCCTTATAATTATATCAATTCTACTACTTATTAAACAGCAGGCGCAAGCTGATTGTGTTAGTAATAGACTAAATAGAGTTCAGGCAGATTTAGTTTCTAATTTAACAACTCTTTTTGAGAGATCATCAACATATTTAATTTCGCTTTTGGCTAAAGTTTCGATTCGATTTAATGAATTATGAACGTCAACGAATTGCTCATCATGTTCGGCTAACTTTTTACCAATTTTTTCAAATTCCGGTAAAACAACCTGCTCCAAAGCCGTTCCCACAACTTTGGTCACAATGATACGTATTTCTTTTTTATCATTTTTATCTAACATATATTTACTATAGCATACGCATTATTTACAATGTCAAATCACCCGGCAAAAAATCAAAACGTTCTAACTCTTATTAAAACAGCAGGCGCAAGCAGTCGGAACCGCTTGCGCCTAACGAAGCTGGATAAGAACTCTGATGATGGCCGAGAAGACCATGATGGCGATCCAGCCGAAAAAGATGAACCAGAATCGTCGTGAGAGGTTCTTGCCCCAGATCATGACGTAAGCATACGGCAGTTGACACTAAGAGAGTTTTATTGTATATTAATTCGTGATTTATGAAAGAATCTTGACAACCAAGGAGGAGCTACCTTGACTCCAATGGTAAATCCACGAGTGGGATCGAGGGTTATCAATGGCGAGACAGTGGCTTTTAACTGTCAAAACCATTTGGTGGCCATCTGGAATCCCGCCGCTGGCGATGTCTGGGCTGGGCTTCAACGTGGAGAATCTACAGCATCACTTGCAGAACGGCTTGCTCCCAAGTGGGATATCAACACCACCGAGGCAACCATCAGTATCAGTGAATTCATCTCGGAGCTTAAAGCTGATGGATTTCTCCTCGGCCCTTGTCCACCTGAGAAGCCGATAGCCGTAAGTGATGATCGGGGTGGCGAAGACACACTTTTGGCGATCGAGATGAGGGCGATCGAAACGCTGACACCCTATGCCGTCACCTTTGAGACCACCTACCACTGTAATGAGGAATGCATCCATTGCTACATGGAGCGGGACAAGCAGTCGCTCGGCTTTAATAAGATTGTCCATATACTGGATCAACTTGCCGAGGCTGGCACTTTGTTCATCGCCTTCACCGGTGGTGAGCTCTTTACCCGCAAAGACGCTCTCGAGATTATCGACGCCGCCCACCAGCGATCATTTGTCATCGACATTCTAAGCAACGGCACCATGATCGATGAAGAAGTCGCGGCTTTCCTCAGTCAACGTAGGGTCCGGCGCGTACAGCTCAGCGTATACGGTTCTTGCGCCGACACGCATGACATGATTACTCAAATACCCGGAAGCTTCATGCTAACACTACGAGGGCTTCATGCTCTTACCGGAGCAGGTGTCAAAGTCGAGTTAGCCTTCCCGATGATGAGGCGCAATTTCGATGAGCGCTATGAAGTCTGGGAAATGGCCAAGATGTTCGAGTGCCCCATATCGCCCAGTCCAATCATCACGGCGCGAAACGATGGTTCGTTCGATACCCATGGCTTCCGACTGAGCAATGAGCAGTTCAAGGATTTCTATGCCGATGTAGAGTTTTCGGCACTTTACAACGGTCGCAAGCCGTTCAGTGACCACCAGCTCTACTTCGGTTTCACGGATATCCTTGAAGCTGCTCCCTGCTATAGCGGCTTCAACACCTGTGCGATCACACCGGAGGGCAGGGTTTTTCCTTGCAACCAGCTGCTGCTTGAAGTCGGCGACCTGAGAAAGAGTACATTCGCCGAGATCTGGCATGGTCCGAAGCTCCATAAGCTCAGGAGCTACACGATCAGAGACCTGCCGAAGTGCAGCAGTTGTCAACTGCTCAAGTCCTGCTCAAGGTGTCCGGGCCTGGCACTCCTCGAAGGCGGCGACCTTCTGGGTCCATCGCCAGAGAACTGTCGGCAGGCACAAATACACGCCGCCGAGGCGGAAAGGAGGTAAGGACATGAGACCGAAGACAACGATGAAGGGTAGCACCCGCGGTCTGGTGATCGCGGCCATCCACAAAGGCTGCAGTTCGTCCAGCAGCCGTTCGAAGAAAGGCTAGCCACTACGGCCAGCTGAATCAGATAGACCCGCTCTCCAGAGAGCGGGTCTATCCTTATTTTAGAACAATCATATTTTCAAAATTAACCGGTTTTTTTGATGCAAACACCAGTGGCTGGAGAACTTGGACATTTTTTCTATCTATCGGTAAACCTAATTTTGCCATATTGCTTTTATCAAAACCCGCAGGAATAGATGGCTTAAGGGAAATATTAAAACCATTTGTGAAAATAATTCTATATTCAGTCCTATTAAATAAATATTTTTCAGTTCCCGTCTCAACATTTTTTTCTAAGGACGCGTACTGCGGATCGGCATCGAGCCAACCTCTATCAGTATAAACTTGAGCCCAACCGTGCTCGGAAATTTGATTTTTATTCTCAAAAATTACATAACCAGTAACATTTCTGGTGGCGATACCGGCAATTCTGCACATCGTAACAAATAATGAGGAATATTCGGCACAATCGCCTGAGAGATTTTTTAAATCTAAATTCTCCACACCTCTTTTTTTTACTGGATAACAATATTTAAAGTTTTCAATGACATATTTAAAAATCGCCCTAATCTTTTCCAATGGAGCTTTTTTATCTCTAATGATTTTTTTAGTTAAATCTATAATCTCTCGGGTTTGTTCCAGATATTTTTCGCTACTTAAATACTGCGTTGAGATCTCTTTCGGTAACTTGCCAAAAACTAATTTTTCTGCTGAAATAATTTCTTTGGAAAGGACTGCCTTAATACCTACATTTAATTCAATATTTCGATCGGATAATCTAAAAAAATGAATATGATTTTCATTGACACGATATTCTGAGTCCTGATTCAAATTGATTGAATAATTTTCTATTTTTTGATAATTCGAATCAGCAGGTTCCGCCAACCAAATCATGATTTCATTTTCACTTTTTGACTTAAATGAAGCCTTGTATAAAATTTTAAATTCTTTTTTGCTCTTGTCCATAACTATATTTATAATAATACTTTTAAAAAAAACGGGGTAGTAAGCATTAGGTTCAAGTCTACTACCCGAATGGATGGACACATGATCTATGCCAGCGCCGAGAGAAGAACATCCGCTTTTTCCTTATCAGCCATTGCAGGCTAGCGCTCCCGTCCCGGAATAAGGCTACGGCTCTTCGATCGGATCGACCCGCAGTTTGCCTGCGCGAGTCAGAGCTTCGTGGGGTCCATATTCTCTCACCAGTGCTCTGGCTTGGTCGATAGGGACACCACACTCGGCGATCGCATTGGCAGTATCCTCCTGGATGGAATCTCCGTCGGTGAACCCCCATCCATCAATCCGTGGATTGGGATCACCAGGTTGCTGCTGAAAGTTGCTCACCTTACGTTCTCCTTCCAAAAGAATGGTGGTGCGTTTTCATCAGAATACTCCAAACAATATTTTTTGTCAAGAAACCCGCGGCGGGATTTTGGATTTTACAAAAAATAAATTGGCTTTCAGGCATAATGTCTCTCTTTTCTCCTCGCCATTAAATATATTGGGATCAAAAACAAACTAAAGATTGCTGCGAAAATCCAGGAAGTTTCAATCGAATGATTTTTGGCTATCCAACCGAACAAAACCAAACCGCCGGCCGCGCCTAAACAACTCATCATCGACTCAAAAGAAAGAATGGTTGCTCGTTTCTCTGGTTCAGCATATTTGTTTAAAAATGATTGTGCAACTGGCTTTTCTACTCCTCTAAAAAGTTGGTAAATTAAAAACGCTGGAAATGCCAAAAAAATCGTGTGGCTTAATGAAGAAAATATCACCGGCACAAAAATTCCCAAAGACACTAAAATCATTAAGTAACTGTAATCTTTCCCCTTTTTGAGAAAATGCCTAACAGAGTAAGCGCCGATTGTCATAGCGATACTAATAAAAGCCCATAGCCAACCCATCAACCAAATTTTGTCGCCCCCTGTCATATTATTAAATCTAATATTCCAATACATATTCATCGGCTGAAAGATCAAAGTACTAACAATCCCTCCAAGAAGAAGCCAGAAAATAACTTTATGGCTGATTGAATAACTAATCGAATCTTTAGCAATATTTTTCATCTTAATTAAATTTTTCTTCAAAGAATACTCAATTTTCCCCTGATCACTTTCCATGAAAATCAATAAAAATATTAAGACAATTAAGCCGATAAAAGCACCGAAATAAAATGGCAAGCCCAGTTCTACATAAGCTAAATAAGCCCCTAAAAACCCGCCAAAAATCAAAGCAATTTTGGAAATCACATTAGATTGGGAAAAAACATAATCAACTTTGCCAACATACCCTTGTTTTTTTGAAGTATCCACCATCCAAGCATCCCACGCCCCGGAGCCAAAAGCAGAAGAAATCGCTAATAAAATTTCAGCGATTATAAAGCCTACAAATGTTCGATAAATTGGATATAAAGCAAGTCCCGCGATCAAAAAAAGCGTGCCCAACAAAACAGAATTCTTTCGGCCAATGGCGTCAGCAAAAGCTCCCGTTGGGACTTCTAAGATAAATATCGAAATCATAAAAGTAAAATTAATTAAATTAACCTGTAAAAGATTTAGACCGTTTTTTTGTAAGAAAATCGCATAAATACCAAAAGTAAGGGCAATCGCAAAAGTATCTAAAAAATTGCCTATATAATAAACTGTAACCGCTTCGCGGTTTTTGAGATTAGAATAAATGCTCATTTGGTTTATCTTACCATAAAAATCAGATACAATTAAATTATGAATAAAAAAATTACATTTAAATATGATCTAGAAAAAGAATTTTGGAATTTGCACGCAGGACTCAATTCGATCAATCATCCCAACGAGCCGCTTTCAAAATTTGCCCAGGAAATGAAAGACGGTGAGATTGATTTTAAAAATAAAAAACAAGTTTTAGAATTCATTCAAAATAAAATCAAAAAAATTGATATTCAAAGACAAATTTCAAAAATTGAAAACGGATGGCAAAAAGTTGAAGAAAATGCGATTCAACGGATGGATAAAATTTATGGCTGGCCATTCGATTTTCCCAATCTGACCGCCTATTTAACTTTGAATCCTCGCTGTGCTTACAACCCGGACAAAAATTTCTTTTTTGTAACCATGTTCTCTCCCCATTCCAAATTAATTATTCTCCACGAACTGATGCATTTCTATGCTCATAAATATATCGAGCCGATTTTTAAGAAAAAACATTTATCGAAAGAACAATTTAATGATTATAAAGAAGCCCTGACGGTTTTGCTCAATTTTGAATTTACTGATTTATTGGAAGATGACATTGATAAAGGCTACAAAAAGCAAGATGAATTCAGAAAATTTATTTCAAAAAACTGGCCAAAATTTGGCAATATTATCGATTTAACAAAATACATGGTAGATATATGGTGATTACTTCACGAAAATTAGAATCTAATGATTGGCACTATTTCACTAAATGGTGGCGTGATAAAGAATTGATAAAACTAACTTCCGGCGATCATACGCCACTGACCGATGAAGATATTAAACAGCGGGTTGCAGAAATGGCAATGGAAGACAATTCGCATCATTGGTTGATTCGCGCCGAGGATGTCATAGTTGGCCACATTAATCTCAACAAAATTGACGGCAACAGCGCGGAACTGCAAATTGTCATCGGCGAAAAAGAATATTGGGGAAAAGGCATTGGTAAAGAGGCAATTTCACAAACTATCAAAAAAGCTAATAATTTGGGTTTCAAAAAAATTATTGCCGAGGTCAGGCCGGAAAACTCTCGAGCCTTTGGTTTATACAAAAAAATGGGGTTTCATAAAATCGACAATAAAAAATATCCCGATAATCCAAATTTGCCAGAAGTAATCGTAATGATAAAAGAACTCTGAATCCATAAAATAAAAGAAAAGGCCTCCGCGGTAAAACCATCGGAGGCCTGTCACTTTGGCGCTTTCGCGCGATCATCGTTTCTTTGGAAAGACGAAGGTTATCTCAGCTGATACTGTGATGGCTCGCGGAGAGCCCTTTACCCAAATCTGATAGGCGGCTCGGCCGCCATGATTATCCACTCGGAGCAACTCTGATCTGATGACCAAAGTTGTCCCGGGAGGCACCATGCGGGGGAACCTGGCTTTCTTGCTGCCAAGAACAAAAGCTCTGTCCTTCAGCCGGGGGTCCAGCATCCCCAGGAGGGCCGTGGCTTGGTCGCCACACTCGGACTGATGATTGCCGGCCATGAGCGGGTTGCCGACAAAATGGCTTTTTTCCCATGCCTTTCGGCCAGTGAAATCGTACTCGGCGACAACAAAGGCATTAGCCCCTGATGTCGCCTCTTGGAAGTCGATGAGACGGCTGACAAAACAGTAGTCCCGACCGAAGGGAGAAAAGTCCATCTTGACCCCTGGTGGGCCGTTTCTGCAATCCATAACCGTGGCGTATGGGACGATAACTGCCATCCTTTCCCTCCTCCGTTTTGATTGCTTTGATATTTTATAACAAAACCTTCCCCTTGTCAATAATACAGACTATTTTAGCCAAAAATCAAACTATTTTATCCAAAACCGCCAAGGCCAGGTAGCGCAATGTTTGGCGTAGTCAATGCCAACGCGCGGGCCTTTTTGGATTTTAAAACCTCCAAGTCCCCTATCTTCCACCCATAACTTATCACCCGTGAGATCTAAGCCATTACAATTTTTCTTAGTGATTTTAAATTCGCGGCAAAGTTTGCCTGGTCCGTCAGCATTAGGAAAATCTAATCCGCGAATTAATACCGCTGAGGGCTTGCCCTCTTTCTCGGTAACTAGATTAAGACAATGATAAATTCCATAGATTAAATAGACATAAGCGTAGCCGCCTTTTTGGAACATTATTTTATTGCGCTCTGTCATCCCCCTGCTACCATGGCAGGCAAGGTCATCAAAACCGGTATAAGCTTCGGTTTCAATTATCATTCCGCGATAAATCTTACCTGCCCCGAGCGACTTGTCCCGAGCGTAGTCGAGGGAAGTCGAGGGGCCTCGATATTTATGGACCAAAAATTTCCCCAGCAAATCTTGGGCAACTTTCAAAGTAGGTCTTTGGTAAAAATTACGTTTTAATTTCGAATGCGAAAGCATTTGCATCTTATTTAAATATTAACATAAAAAAAACCGCCCTCAGGCGGCAACCCAAGGGCAGAAAATCCTAGTAGATGGTGATCGTCTTTTGACCAAGCAGGATCTGCTTGGTCTGGTCGCGGACCTCAATCCGGTAAGTACCCTTTTCTATAAGGTCAACGAGTGTTCCGCTACCGGCAGTTTGCCAGTCTATGAATGTCTTAATCGCAAGTCTTTCCTGTGCTACCAACTGATTCTTCTGATTGTAGACTAGAACATATCCATAGAGCATTTCTGCTTTTCCCCTAGCCCGTCTATTGGTGAAAACAGTTTCGACCTCAAGACGAGCTGGCGCTTGGAAAAGATTCTGATAGTGCTTTCCTGAGTATAAATCAATGTTGCAATAATAGCTTGATCCGCTTAGCCTAAGTCCCGGAGAATCCTTCATTCCTAGACAAACCCCCATCTTGGTAAAGAAGCTGACTGCCGGATCGCCTGCAGCATTTGGAACCTCAAGAGTGATCGGCGAAGTCACCAAGCATTCTTCAACTTCGATAACATACCAATGCTCGCCGATGAGAGAGTTTCTATCTTCCCACCGGTAGCGGTATTCGGTTGTGCCAGTGGGAATTTTGAGGCTACTGCTAGGACAAAGAATGCCATCGCGGTAGACCTGGATCTTCTTCGGGGTGATCACTGGGACAGCGAAACCGACAACGAGGTTGAACTGAGCCTTTTCTACCTGCCGGGTAGCAAACTGCGGCAAGGGGCTCAATGACTTCACGTAAACCCCGTAGTTGGTCGCTACCATCCGTCCCCCATGGAGAGCGCTGAGAATCGCATCAACAGTTGGCTCTCCGTCAACCCAAACCAGAGTGATTCTCATCCAGCGCCTTGCATCCTCCGGCTGAGCAGCGATGTGACTGTCGCAGCCAGAGAAAACGAAATGGTAATGGCCCTTGGCCAGTTCACTCAGCAATAGAGCCAAGGTTTTGCGGTAGTCGTCGTTGAAGAGCTCAATGCCAATTATCTTGTAGGCGTTACCTTCGTCAATCCTGAAGATATGACCACTGAGATTGGGGTGGGCAACCGCACTAGTACACTCGTAGTTGGTTATGCGGTCAACAACTTCCTTCTGGCTATTGCCTAGGAACTTGGAAGGATCACCGATAATATTCATCATCAGGATATGCGCCTCGCCACCAGTAACTTCCGCCCCCGGAACGCAGATGAGACTCCTGTCGGTTCCTCGCACCTTTGGATTGTTCATATTGTGGCAATCAAAGGTTTGGAAGTACTTATCATAACCGTAATCGCCAGTAATGCCCCTTGTCAGTTTTTTCTTGCTGTCAATCTGCTCAAGATGGTCTGTGACGACGAGGAAGTACATCCCGCGTTGGGTCGCCTCAAGCTTGAGCATCGCTGGTGTTCTATCGCCGTCTGAGAAGGTTGAATGGACATGGATTATTCCCGGATACCAGCTAGCCGCTGAAGCAGCCGATTCCACCAGTAGAAGGACTAAAACAACCATAAGGAAGCGTATCAGTTTCATCTCTACCTCCAAGGTGCACCCACTTAAGCTTATTCTAGCAAAATCATTTAAGATATCCTACAATGAAACTATGGACACAAAATTATCTGCACCAATCCCCAAAAAGCTCTTCCGTTACGAAAAATTAGTGGAGGTGACGACTTGGATTATTGTGATTTTAATTATTTTCGGGGTGCGCTTTTTGCCCCAAAAACTGATTGACAACGGCCAAGTATATTACCTGATTGGTGGCATTGCCGCTTTTGCCTTGCTTTATTATCTTTTGGTCTATAAATATTTTTCGCGCACCAACCGACTTTATCTAAAAAGTATCGCCGATATTGTGCTGATTGGTGTTTTAATCCACTTACTCAAAGATAATGGCCAATACTTTTTTGCTCTTTATTTTTTACCGATTGCCGCGGCCGCCCTTTCGCTCGAATTTATTAATGCCTTGCTCATTGCCACGATTGCCTCTTTGTTTGTGATTTTCGAAGTTTTTTTGGGTTCGATGGATTTGTTGCCCAGGAACAACCTCTCGGTTTATCAAGGCGCGCTGCAGATTGGCATGATACTTTTGATTACGGTTTTTTGTCGTTTTATGGCCGTACAACTCAGAGAAGAAAAACGAGCTAGAGATGAAGCCCTGGCCAAGCAAAAAGCCTTGGAAGAAGAATCTAAAAAAGAAAAAGAATTTATGAGCCTTACTTCCCATCAGCTTTATACGCCCCTGTCGATTATCCGCGGTTTTTCCGCCATGCTTTATGAAAAAAAATTAGGCGAACTTAATCCTAAACAACAAGAAGCAATGATAGAAATCCACGACTCGACCAAAAGAATGGTGGCTCTTGTCTCCGAGTTACTCTCAATTTCCAGGATTGAGACTGGGGCTTTCCGGCTTGAAAAAAAGGTTACTGATATAAAAAAAATATTAGAAAACATCACCAATCAGATAAATAAAACTAAAGAAAATAAGACTGTTGGGATTTCCTTAGATTGCCCTGAGGAATTAGCTAAGATCAGCATTGATGCTGATAAAATTCGCCAAGTAGTTTATAATTTGGTTGATAATGCTTTAAAATACGGCAAGGGTAAGCAAATTAAAATTGCCTGCAAGCAGGATGATTTAGAAACGACAATTTCCGTTACTGATGTGGGCGTCGGTATCCCCAAAGAAGATTTTGAAAAACTTTTTCAGCCCTTTTTTAGGGGCAAAACCATTCTTGAGCTTGATAATAAAGGCACTGGTCTTGGCCTTTATATCGCCCGTTTAATTATTGAAAAGCACGGCGGACGGATTTGGGCAGAATCGATTATAGGCAAAGGTAGTACATTTAATTTTAGCCTGCCAAATAAATAGCCCATCCTTCGCCCTTACTGCGAAACGGACTACGTCCTGTTATCGTAAGTGCGGGCTACGGAGGGCACAAACTATTATAATTCTAGGAGGTACTGTGAAAGTTTTAATCATTGATGACGAAAAACCTATAGTCAAAATGTACGAAGAATATCTTAAAACGGCTGACATAGATGTTGTAAGTGCTTTTGACGGGGAAACTGGCATTGGACTTGCAAAAGCCCATCAACCAGACGTGATTTTACTCGACATCATTATGCCGAAGTTAAATGGTTTGGATGTTCTAAGTAAAATTAAGGCTGATCCTGATATAAAGAATATCCCGGTTTTTTTACTGACAAACTTGCCTGAGGAATGTTCCGGTGACAAAGCCGAAGAACTCGGCGCCGCCGGCTATTTGGTCAAAGCTGAGAACGAACCAAAGATGGTCGTAGATGTCATAAAAAAAGCCATTAAAGAAAACCCTAATTAAGCAGTTTATTTGTAATCAAATATTTCCAAGTGCTCAAAGCGGCTTTAGCGCCTTCGCCAGCGGCGATAATGATTTGTTTATCTTTAATATTTGTAACATCGCCGGCGGCAAAAATGCCCGGAATAGAAGTTTTATTTTCCGAATCAATCTCAATTTCTTTAAGATTGTTTAACTCTATATCTTTGATGAAATCGATTGCCGGCGTCCAGCCGATTTCGACAAAAATGCCATCGACCGCTAATTCTTTTATAATGTTTGATTTTAAGTCTTTATATTTTAAACCTTTCAGCATTTGATCACCGATTGCCTCAGAAATTTGAGCTTCTGATATTGTTTCTATTTTCTCAGATTCTCTAACATGGTCTTTTCTAATTTCATCGCCTTGGAAATCAGCATTTAGATTAAGAATATAGACTTTGGCAGCATGTTTTTCGAGCTCGATGGCCGCATCTAAAGCAGAATTTCCGCCGCCGATGACAGCGACTGTTTTATTGTTAAATAAAGGCCCATCACAAGTGGCGCAATAACTTATTCCGTGCCCCAGAAATTCTTTTTCACCTGGGATATTGAGCGGCCGTGGGACTTTTCCTGAAGTGATAATAACAGACTTCGCCTGAAAAGTTTCATCTTTAGTTTTGACCTCGAAGCCTTTTTCTAGTTTTTCAATCGATTCTACCACGGCGGTCTTTGATTCCACGCCGATAGCTTCAATATGTTCTTGAAATTTAGATACTAACTCAGCTCCTGATAATTTTCCAAAACCAAGATAATTTTCCACTTCTCCCGATTTGGCGGCTTGCCCGCCAAATTCTTCGGTTAAAAGCAGGGTTTTTAGTTTTTTTCTGGCAGTATAAATTGCCGCTGACATGCCGGCAGGACCGCCGCCAACTACTATAACATCATACATAAGATACTCCTTTCAGTCGTAAATTTTCAATAGCCAATTTACAATTTTCAATATTTTTTAGGCGAGTCAAATATCCTCAAAACTAACTCGCGCAGGCCAAAAAGCATGGTTCCGTCAGGATTTTAGGCCGAGCGCGTAGGTCGTCGAAGCCCGCTGGGGCGAAGGACGACCGGTATGTTTTGACGGATATTGACGAGCTTTACTCCTTCTTTTCTACCCACGAAATCGCATGGGCTGGGCAATTATCCATTGCTTCTTGACAGCTGCATTTGGCACAAGCCGAGCCATCTTTTACAAAACTTTTCCCATCATCACCGAGCTCGAAAACATCCGGACAAGTTGAGACACAAAGCCCGCAACCAATGCATTTATTTGGATCAACCGTGGGGATTTTTCCGCCAGCTGGCGGATTCTTATCTCCCATATAACTCCTTTTCTATTTATTTAATCGTTATCGGTGTTGTATAAAGCAACTCATTGTTGAAATAAAAATTAAGATCATAAGTGCCTGACGGAGTTCCTGACAAATCAGTGCCTGCTCCTCCATCCTGACCATTTAGGAGGATTGCTCCTTGTCTATCCAGTGTCGATAACGCCACCTCACCAGTATTAGAATTTACTAATTCAAAATAAAATGGACCAATAGTAGTCGGTTTTACCCCTACAATTTCCATTCCAATTGAATCTGTGGCACTGTTGAATTCAGTTGTGACAATCGACGGATTGTCAGGCCCCGGTCCGGAGCCCGGTTTATATTTGGAAATAATTATCTTTTCAAAATACTTGCTAAAATCAGGTTTCTTGGCACATTTATTCTTTAAACATAAGAGGCCGCTTTCACAATCATTATAGGTTTTGCAGGCTGAATCAATTTTGCCCGAGGAACAAGCATTCTTGACGCATTTTCCTACTTCACACTTGGCGTCAGCTGTACACTTCCCTCCTTCTGGACTCTTTTTTAGAAAGAAATACCAGCCACCAAAACCAATGGCTGCTAAAACTACCACGATAATAAGACCAATGAGAAAATTTTTCATATTCCCTCCTTTTTTAGTTTACGATAGTTTAAAAAAAATACAATTGGTACCGCCAGCGGGATTCGAACCCGCGATCTTCAGGCTGAGAACCTGATATCCTAGGCCTCTAGACGATGACGGCTTAAGGTACCAAAGGAATGCCCATGTCCTAACCGCTAGACGATGGCGCCATCTTAAGCAATTAATTTCGCAATTTCTTCGGCAAATTCCTCGGCCGCATCAGGACCGTTGGCGGTGACGATATTGCCGTCAATTTCAACATCTTTACCAGTGTACATGGCGCCTTTTTGAAACAATGCATCTTTCTGTGATGGAAAAACAGTGGCTTTTTTACCGCGTAAAATGTCGGCATTAGCCAAAATTGTTGGCGCAATGCAGATGGCAGCGATAACTTTCCCAGCAGAATTAGCCTCCTGGACTAAATGGATTAAATCATCATCATGGAAATACTGCGATGCTCCTGGCCCACCAATTAAAACGATCGCGTCGTAATCATGGGCGTTGAGTGAATGAATTGGCACTTCTGCCCAAACTTTGGCGCCGTATTTTTCAATGCACTCGCCGGCTCTTTCGGAGGCTGTCACAACTTTAAATCCGTGTTCAGTAAAAACTTTTTTTGAATCATTGTACTCGATGCCTTGAAATTCCCTCGGAGCAATTACCATTAAAATTTTTTGTTGGTCTTTCATATTTCCTCCTGCTTATCATAGCAAAAATCTGGGTTTTTTTCTAGAGATATTGACATTTACTGCCATTAAATCTAAGCTTAAATTAAGAATAATATTTTTAGGAGGGATTGTGCTCAAAAAATTATTGTACCCTTTGATTATGCTATCTTTAATGGTCTTTATGACACCCCAGACGGCTTCGGCGGCGGTTTTGCCTTGGGAAGCAATGGTTAATTCAACCTTTACAAGCGCCCCCCGCAGCCCTGGTTTTGGCGACCCAGCTAACCAATTCGTGTCTTCGATGGCGACTTTCGGTGATTATCTTTATGTTGCAACTTATAACGACGATCAAGGCACCGAAATTTGGCGAACCAATAATGGCACTTCTTGGGAGCAAGTCAATGAAGACGGCTTTGGCGCCCACGCTACAAGCTTGTCAATTTTGGCGGTTTTTAATGACCATCTTTATGCCTTTCCATCAGTATTGGCTCCAGGCACTGTGGTAGCCGCTTGGCGAACCGACAACGGCACGGCTTGGGAATTAGCAAAAGACAACATTGCCGAGCCCAGTCCAACCTCTATCCTTCCCTGGGCTACTGCGGTTTATAATAATTCCCTTTATGTTGGTCTACTGAATACAGATGATGAAGTTATCGTTGTCGGCTCTAATAATGGTTCAACCTGGACCCAAATAAATACTGATGATTTTGACGATCCCGATAACTTTATGATTCAATCAATGGCATCTTTTGATGGAAAGCTTTATGTCGGCGTTGAAAATGATACCGACGGTGCCGAAGTCTGGCATTATGATGGTGCTATTTGGGCCCAAGATAATACTGACGGTTTTGATAATGCCGATAATGTCTCGGTAGGCAGCTTGTCCGTTTTTAATAATCAGCTTTATGCCTTTACTTTAAATGAGGCCGGCGTAGAAGTTTGGCGTACGCCCACCGGTAACCAAGCTTGGGGAAAAGTGACTGATGGTGGTTTCGGTCAAGGTGTCACAGTCAACGTAGTATATGATTCGGCAGTATTTAGAGATGCTTTATTTGTCGGCGCTAACTCCGGAAAAGTTTTCCGCTCAAACAATGGAAATACCTGGGAGCAGGTAAATGTTGATGGTTTCGGATACGCCGATAACTATATGGTTATGTTTGGTATTTTAGGCGATTATATTTATGCCGGTGTGGGCACTATTGCAATTCGAGGATTAGGAGAACCAGAGACTGTCGAAATTTACCGCTACTATGAGCCAACAACCCTACCTCAAACAGGTTTTGATAATCCATTAAATGCTTATATCTTAGATGCTTTGCTCTAGTTTATAAAAAACAGAATACAAAAAGTGACCAGCAATGGTCATTTTTTGTTTGGCTCCGGGGCTAGGATTTTCACCCCGACACCATTGTGGCTGCCAGGGAAGGATTCGAACCTTCGCTACGAGATCCAGAGTCTCGTGTCCTACCATTAGACGACCTGGCAATAAATGGTGTTGGGGCAGGCCTAGACTATTGGATCCAGAGTCCAATGATCTACCATTAATCTACCCCGGATTAACTCTTCTTATATAAGTCTCGATATATTTTATTGGTTGTGGCAAAAAAGGCTTCAGCGAATCCGTCAATATTATTTATTTCTGCCCGATATTGGTTGAGGCCAACTATTGCCCCGAGGTAATCACGGGCCTCTAATTGACTTTGATGCTTTTTAATGGCTTCTTTTTTTATTTCCAAAACTTCTTTAATTGGCACTAGCCTGTTTGGATATAAAGGTGTCCAAACTTCATAAGCCCAGATTTGGACATTATCTTGATATTTATATTCTGATAAAGCATTCATTAAAATTTCATTGGTGACGCGATGGTCAGGATGGTTATCCAAAAAAGAAGGTGTAAATATTATAACAGGTTCGACTTTATTGATCAAGTCCACTAAAGCTCTGACAGCCGCATTGCCTGAGGCTAATTCACCATCTGGATAGCCAAAAAATACTTGGCTTTGAACCCCTAAAATTTTGCCTGCTTGCCTGGCCTCTACTTTTCTTTTTTCAATTAGACTTTTATCTTTTTTAAGGTCAATCCCCAAATCTCTTAAATCTCGGTTCTGATTTTCGATTCGGACCCCTCCTGCCCCATCACAAAAATAGGCAACAGTGATTGTTGCTTTCTTTTTAGAAAGTTTAGCTAATGTTCCGCCGACACCGAAAACATCATCATCTGGATGAGGAGAAAGTACCAAAACATTTTGAAAATTCGGATCTTTTATCTCTTCAATATGATGGTTGAATTTAATCGCAGCAAAAAAATTTGTAAAACCTAAAGCCTTTCTCAGGCTATTGAGCGAAAGGAGTACTTTCAGCCGTCGATTCATATACTTTCTCCAATTCTTTAATCATACTATCTAAATCAAATTTTAATTTAGCTTCTTTCTCGGCGACCTTACCCATCTCGCGGGCTTTTTTAGGGTTTCGAAGCAGAAATAATATCGCGTCAGTCAGCGCCTGGGGATCGGCTGCCTCGACTAATAAGCCGGATTTGCCATCTGTCACAACCTCTGGAATACCGCCTGTATTAGTCGCAACCACCGGCAACCCGACACTCATCGCTTGTGTAATCGCCAGGCCAAAGCTCTCAGACAATGATGGCTGGACATATAAATCAAAACGGGTTAAATATTTTTCAACATCTTTGACAAAACCGGTAAATTTTACATAATCTTTTAATTTTAATTTTTTTGTTTCATTAATTAAAACTCTTTTGTAAGGGCCGTCGCCAATTATTTCCAAACGGATACCTGGAAACTCAGTTTTAATTTTCGGTATAGCTTTAATCAGAAATTGCATACCTTTATGCGGATTAAGCGTTCCGACACTGGCAATCAAGAATTCTTTCTCACTCTGAAAAGCTTTTGCTTGAAAGTTAGATATTTTTATACCATTATAAATAACTTTAATTTTTGATGAACGAGAGATGTTTGAAGAAATCATAAAATCTTTAACCGCATGAGAGACAGCAATATTTAAAGTCGTAAACATATCCAGGAACCAATTAGCAAAGTAATGGGCAAAGGTAAGTATCCTATTTCTTAACTGGAATTGTTGCGTCCAAAGATGCTCGGTGTAAATCACCGGTATATTAGTTCCAATGGCGGCAATTCTACCCAAAGAGCCTGCCCGCGTACCATGAATGTGGATAATATCCGGCTTAATATGCTTTATTGATTTTCTAATTTTCCTTATCGAGCTTAAGTCAAAACGAGAGTTCATCGAGATTAAGTCTAAATCTATATGCCGGCGAAGTTTTCTTATTTCACCTGCCAGTGGACCTGGTGGACAAATTACATGGACAGAGAATTTTTCTAAGTTGAGGTTCTCGACAATACTAAAAAGATGACGAGGTGCTCCCGCCAAAGATGGATCACCAATAATTTCTAAAATTGATAGTTTTTTCATCTCAGTTTCACTCTAACATATCAATAGCTGATTTAATACGTTCTAAACATTCCTTTTTCCCAAGAACTTCCAATAGCTCAAAAGTTCCGGGGCTGGCAGATTTACCTGAAAGCGCGACTCTAATTGGCCAAAGAATTTGACCTGCATCAATCTTTTCTTTGCCGGCGGCCGCTCGTAAAAGCCCTTCGGTTGAATCACGGCCAAAATCGGCTTCTTTTTCTAAGATCTCATAAGATACTTTAAGTGCCTTTAAAGTTGTGTTTTTGTCAGACCCGCCTGTCGGCGAGGCAGGTTTTTTTGGAATTAATAATTCTTCTTTGAAGTCAGGCTTTTTAAAAAAGAAAGATGTTAATTCTGAGACCTCCGATAATTTTTTCATCCGCTCTTGGACTAAACCAACAGCTTTCAATACCATTTCATTTTTCGGCCCAAGGCCGACCAGCCTGGGGCTGGCTTTGACTAAACCAGCCTTTTCTAAGTAAGGCAGGCATCTTTTAGCCAGCTCTCCCAATTGTAAGTGCCTGATATAATAACCATTTAGAAAATCTAGTTTTTCTTGGTCAAAAATTGCCGGACTTTTGCCAATATCTTGCAGATCGAATTCACTTACTAAATCATCGAGGGAGAAAATGCCTTCTTTATCTTTTGGGGCACCTTCAGAATAAGAGGGTGACCAACCGAGTAAACATAAAAAATTTACTATTGCTTCAGGTAAATACCCTTGATCTTTGTAGTCTTTTGAAAGTGAAGTTGGATTTTTTCTTTTTGAAAGCTTAGATTTATCTGGATTTAAAATTAATGGCAAATGGCCATAATCTGGGATTGGCAAATTTAAAGCTTTTGCAAGCATTATTTGCTTTGGAGTGTTTGATAGATGGTCATCACCTCTTATAACATGAGAAATTTTCATTAAGGCATCGTCGATTGTTCCGGCAAACATGAAGATCGGATCGCCATCTGATTTTACAATGATAAAGTCGCCAATTAATTTTGGATCAAATTCTAATTTGCCATGGACTAAATCGTTAAACGAGATTTTGCCATCTTCTTTGACCAAAAAACGGATGGCAGATTTCCGGCCTTCTACCTCAAACTTTTTTATCTCTTCAATCTTAAGATTTCGACAGCGGCCAGAGTACTTTGGAGCCTGTCTAGCAGCCGCTTGAGCTGCCCTTTCAGCTTCTAGCTCTTCTTCAGTGCAGAAACATTTATAAGCAAGTTTATCTTTAAGCAATTGTTCAGCGTATCTTTTGTAGATAGGAAGCCGATCACTTTGCTTATAGGGGCCAAAAAGATCAGGAGTCTCCGGCCCTTCGTCCCACCCTAAGCCTAGCCAAGATAAACCATCAACAATATCGATCTCATAATCATCTTTTGATCGGGCTTTGTCAGTGTCTTCGATTCTTAAAATAAATTTTCCGCCATATTTTTTGGCATAGAGCCAATTAAAAAGAGCTGTCCGGGCTCCTCCAATATGCAAAAGTCCAGTCGGGCTTGGCGCAAATCTTACTCTAATTTCTTCTTCCATAATATTCCTTATGTAAAAGCTAAAAAGTCAAAGCTCAAAGCAACAACAAAAAGTTTAAAGTTCTAATAATTTGTGATTTTGATTTTTACTTTAACTTTTGCGTTTTTAGTTTTAAGCTTCTTCTACCGCATTAACTATAATTCCGTCAGGAATTTCCGCGTTAATGCTCTTCGACAGCATTAACTATATTTCGGAATGCTGAAATTCCGCGTTAATGCTGATCTTCGACGGCATTAACTATATGATCTATTTTATTGGCCTTTTCGTCAACTGCTAAAACATCAATCCGAATATGATGATTGGGATAAATTTGCCACAAGGCCTTGCCTAATTGAATTAATTTTTTCTTTTTAAAAAAATCAACTTCTTCTTGAGGTAAACCAAAATCAGCCGAAGTTTTAGTTTTGACTTCACAAATTACTAAAGTATCTTTATCTTTCATTAAAAGATCAATTTCGCCGCAAAAAAGCTTTACATTTTGGCCCATGAGTTCATAGCCCTTTTTTAGTAAAAATTCTTTGGCGAGATCTTCCCCAAATTTTCCTATTTGCTTTTTTTCTTTTGACACTTAGCTCCTACAACTTAGCCGAGGAGATGCCCCGAGATCTTTTATTTTTTTATCTCTTTTTTCTCTCCGCCAGCTGGCGGATTTTCTTCCGCCTTCGCTGCCTTTAGGCTTTCAGCTTCGGCGGACAAGTCAACTTGCTTGTGGGCTGCGGCAGCGGCTTCAAATTTTTTATCTAGTTCTTCCTTCTCCTTTTCTTTTTGTTCTGCTTTAATTGCAGCGGCTTTGGCCTTTTCTTCTTCAATCCTTTGAATTTCTTCTTCGGAAATCGCCTCTTCCCACATGCCGCTTTCTTTTTCTTCTTTTACTTTTTTAGCCCGCTTCCCAATTAAATCGCGCAAGAAATATAGTTTTGATCTTCGGACTTTTCTTGATTTTACTTTTTCAAATTTAGTAATTAACGGTGAGTGTAGGGGGAAGGTTCTTTCAACACCAACACCACTGGCAATTCGACGGATTTTAATTGTGCCGTCTAATCCCTTACCATGTTTTTGAGCAATAACTATTCCTTCAAAAATCTGAATTCTAGATTTGCCGGATTCTGTAATTTTAAAATGGGCCTTGACAGTATCGCCTGGCCGGATGTCAGGAATATTTTTTTTGGCAAATTGTTTAGTTAATTCTTGGATATTCATGGAGCTTTCCTTAATTGATATTATTATAAAAACTTCTTTTTGTAAAGGAAAGGAGCCGCCCGTTGATTTTTCTAAGCGGCTCCTGTCTGCCGTCTTTCCCTCCAAAGGCGCCGTTCCTTGCGCTCACGGAACAAGCGCGCTTGCCTCTTCATGTGTGGGATGAAATCCGGGTCAGGTAACCCTATGACACAAGAGTCGATGTATTCCATCGCCAGGCCCATGAATGCAGCCACAATGTCGGCAATCAACGGCCAATTGAAAACGACAATCAGCTCGCGGCGGTTGTGGTGGTTGTAGAAGACCGCCTCTTCCAGAAACTCGGGCGACGGTCCGTCGCAGGCCAGATCCAAGACGCGCACCATTGCCAGGTGGGCAGCCAAATGTGCTAAAGCCTTGGCGCTAATGATCCGTCCCTTAGTCGGGATGATTCTGCTGATTCTAAACCGGCCGCGGCTGTCAATGCAGTACTGATTTCTGAAGAGTCTACCTCTATATGCCTTTTGACGTCCGTCCTTACCATTGAGATGATACGCAGTGTCCCGCATCACCCATTTGTTGAAGAAGAATGCCGATTCTCTCAACTGGACTGGATCAGACACCCCCTCCTCAAGCCGAAGCGTTAGGACGCAGAGCTCGGGAGAGGGCACGGTGAACCTGAGGTTGCGTTGGGGTTCCAACCGTTCATACTTGGAAGTCCCCGGGCGCACCTCGACCCTCTCGGGCGCGGCTTGCATCCTGAATACGCCCACGGCGTTTGCCTCCTGATTAAAGTGATGGCTGGGCCCCTGGTGGGGCCCAGCCATTTACCGCTCGAACGACTTCGCCGCCCTACTTCTTCCTGGGCGGTTCGCCATCTTGGATGGCGCGCAGAACACGTCGAGGTGGGGGGTCGGATGAGGCGTCCATCTCGGCGGCCGACTTGGCCGCGTCGGTGGCCTTCATGCTGCCGCCGGACGGCGGCAGCTGATAACACGGCGTGCCGACTGCGTGGACTTCGCAACAGACGACGCACGTCTGCGGCTCATCTAGCCCCCAGTCTCCTGGGCGGCCATTCGTACTGACCGTACGTGATCCGCCCCTTCTCGTGAGGGCATGCCGGATGTTCCCAAATGCGTTCGTTTCCAACTTCCCCTTCCTCCAGACTGCTTCTGTGATTGCTCGCCGCATGGCGAGCCACTACGTGGCTGCGGTGGAGGGTTCTAGGCAGTCCCTTGCCTTGAGCCTTCCCAACAAACTGCTTTGGGGCCCAAGCGGATGAATGCTCCTTCCCCGCTTCTCCCGGAGCCCCCTGAAACAACAACCACTCCGGTAACCAGTGAAACAATATCCCGATCCAGGAAATAGTCTTCACCTCCCTTCCGGATCAGGTCTTAGACAGAGGTTAGAAAACCCAAAAAGGTCCTCTAATCTCTTTCCAAAGCCTTTATTTATTGAACATTTACAACAGTTCTTTCAGCCAGTCTTCCCGTAAATCTTTTTATTTTGTTTTTTTTGAAAACCACTTTCCCTTCTTTTTTAGCATAGATAGTATCATCAGCCCCCATCGCCACACCACTCCCCGTGTAATATTTTGAGCCGCGTTGGCGAACAATAATTTGACCTGGTCTTACTTTTTGGCCACCAAAAATTTTTACTCCCAATCTTTTTGAGCGACTGTCTCTACCTAATTTACTTGTACCTTTAGCCTTAACATGGGCCATAATACCTCACTTCGTGAGGAAATCCGAAATCCTAAATTCTAAATCCCAAACTATAGGAATAACAAGATTACAATAACAGATTATAATCATTTTGTCAATGTTTATTTTTGGGGCATTGGAATTTAGATATTGTTTAGAATTTCGAGTTTAGTGCTTCGAATTTCTCAAAATTATGATAGAATAATTTTGAGCTTAAATGTCAAATTTTGTTCATCTTCATACTCATTCACATTACTCTTTGCTTGACGGCCTGGGGAAGATCCCAGACTTGGTTAGTCGTGCTAAAGAGCTAGGCATGGAAACACTAGCTCTAACAGATCATGGAACAATGTATGGGGTAGTAGAATTTTACAAAAAGTGCCAGGAAGAAGGCATTAAGCCGATTTTAGGGGTTGAAACTTATATTGCTCCCAGAAGAATGGAAGATAAAGAGCCCAAATTAGATACAAAGCCCTATCATTTAATTCTTTTGGCGAAAAATAAGACCGGCTATCAAAATTTAATTAAAATCGTTACAGCCGCCCATCTTGTTGGCCATTATTATCGCCCCCGGGTAGATAAGGAATTTTTAAAAAAACATTCGGAGGGACTAATCGCTCTAAGCGCATGTTTTTTTGGCGAAATCCCTCAATTGATAGTCAGCAATAATCTTATTAAAGCTAAGGAGGCAATTAAACAATACCAAGAAATATTTGGCAAAGAAAATTTTTATTTAGAGCTGCAAGATCATCCGGAGCTTAAAGAGCAAGAAACTGTAAATAATGGCTTGATAAAACTTTCCAAAGAATTAGGCTCACCCTTAGTTGCCACCTGCGATATTCATTATGTTAACCCTGACGATCGCGAGGCTCACGAAGTATTACTGGCGGTGCAGACTGGCAAAGATTATGATGATGAAAATCGCCTGTCTTTGCAGGAGACTGACCTCTCAATGCGATCTCCCGAAGATATGATAAGAGTTTTCAAAGACGTTCCTGAGGCAATTGAAAATACCTTAAAAATTGCATCTCTTTGTAATTTAGAATTAGATTTTGGCAAGGCAATTTTACCTGAGTTTAAACTGCCTGCTGACGAGACTCCTAAATCTTATTTAGAAAAAAAAGTTCAAATTGGCCTTAAAAAAAAATTTAATGAACTTTCTCCCGAGATTAAAAAGCGCATTAATTACGAAATGTCAGTTATCGAAAAAACCAAATTCGAAGATTATATTCTGATCGTGGCTGACTATGTGAACTTTGCCAAAGAAAACGGCATCCTAGTCGGACCTGGCAGAGGTTCAGCGGCTGGCAGTTTAGTCTCATATGTATTGGGTATAACCGATCTAGATCCAATCAAATATGATTTGCTTTTTGAAAGATTTTTAAACCCTGAGAGGATTGCCCCGCCGGATATCGACCTGGATTTTGCTGATAATCGCCGTGACGAAGTTATTAAATATATTTCAAAAAAGTACGGCGCCGACCATGTGGCGCAAATTATAACCTTTGGGACGATGGCTTCAAGAGGATCAGTCCGTGATACCGGCCGAGCTTTGGGTATGGCTTACACTGATGTCGATAAAATTGCTAAATTAATTCCTTTTGGACTGACTCTTGCCCAATCTTTGGAGGCAGTTTCCGAATTAAAAGATTTATACAATAAGGATGCTTCGGTTAAACATCTCCTTGATATGGCACAGAAACTTGAGGGAGTTGCTCGCCATGCTTCGACTCACGCGGCCGGCTTAGTAATTTCAAAAGATCCTCTAGTTGAGCACGTTCCGCTGCAATATTCGCCTCGCGGGAATCAGGAAATTATCACTCAATTTGCTATGAATGAACTGGAGGCAGTCGGTTTAATTAAAATGGATATTTTAGGCCTGGCAAATCTTTCAATTATGGGCAATGCCTTAAAAATTATAAAAAAAACCAAAGATCAAGAAATTTTCCTCAATAAAATTCCCCTCGATGATAAAAAAACTTACGAGCTACTCGCCAGAGCAGAAACCACTGGTGTTTTTCAACTCGAGTCAGATGGTATGAAAAGATATTTAAAAGAACTAAAGCCAACTGAATTTGAAAATATTATCGCCATGGTAGCCCTCTATCGTCCGGGGCCAATGGGATTAATCCCCGATTATATTGCCGGAAAGCACGGCCGTAAAAAAGTAACATATCTCCATCCAAAATTAGAGCCAATTTTGAAAAATACCTACGGAATTGCCGTTTATCAAGAACAAGTATTACAGATGGCTCGGGATATTGCCGGATTTTCTTTAGGCGAGGCTGATATTTTGAGAAAAGCTGTCGGTAAAAAGATTAGAAAGCTCCTAATGGAGCAAGAAAAAAAATTCGTTGTAGGCGCTGTAAAAAATGGCGTTTCAAAAGCAGTTGCCGAAAAACTCTTCCGCTTTATTGAGCCTTTTGCCGAATATGGTTTTAATCGAGCGCATGCTGCTTGTTACGCAATGATTTCTTATCAGACGGCCTACTTAAAAACCTATTTCCCCTCAGAATTCATGGCGGCTCTGCTTACTTCAGAACAAAACAATTTAGATAAACTCGCGGTGGCAATTACTGAGTCGGAGCGAATGAAAATTAAAGTTCTTCCGCCTGATGTTAATGAATCATTTGTTGACTTCGGGGTAGTAAAAGAAACTGGCAATATCCGTTTTGGCCTGGCAGCAATTAAAAATGTTGGTGTTGGTGTTGCCGAGGCAATCGTTGAAGATAGAAAGAAAGTTGGTAATTATATCTTGTTAGAAGATTTTTTAAGACGCCTGGGGCCAAAAGTCCTAAATAAGAAAAGTGTTGAGTCATTGGCTAAAGCCGGTGCCCTAGACCGTTTTGCTGAAAGGAATCAAATCCTTTCAGGCATGGAACAAATATTAAAATTCTTAAGTAATCTAGGTAAAGCCTCCAGCCGCGATCAGCTAAATCTTTTTTCTACTAAGAAAAAAGATTTAGCAACCTTAGACCTACCACAAATCGATCCCGCTTCAAAAAAGACCAAACTTTCCTGGGAAAAAGAATTATTAGGCATGTATGTTTCTGAACATCCTTTAGCCGGCATGGAAAAAATAATAAAAAAGAACGGCCGACCAATTAATGAATTATCGGAAAACATTAAGGGCAAAATAAATGTCGCTGGCATAATTTCCCATATCCAAAAGATACTGACAAAATCAAAAGAACCGATGCTTTTCGTTACCTTGGAAGATACTACAGGTAGAATCGAAGTCATCGTTTTTCCGAAAGTACTCAACAAAAATGTTCTTCTTTGGCAATCAGATGCAATTGTCTGCATTAAAGGCCATATTAATAACAAAGATGGTGTCTTAAAAATTATTGCCGAAGAAATAAATGAAATAAATACTGGCGAGGCTGAAACCGCTGCTCCTGAAAAATTAATCATAAATTTACCTTCAAATGTCGATAAAGAAATATTGCAGAAAATCAAGGAAATTCTCTTAAAATCTCCCGGCAAATTGCCTGTTATTTTAAGGCTTGCCCGGAATGGTAACTTCCAAGAGATAAAAACCAAAACAAAAGTTTCTTTTGACCCAAGTATTGTAAAATTACTAGGCCAAATAATTTCTCCCGATCAAGCCAATTTTGTTTGACACTTCGACGTTGCTCTCGAGCCGAACCTTCGAGCCGAGGCTCAGTGTCAACCCTGACTTGTCCCGAGAGAAATCGAGGGAGCGCAGTCGAACGGGTTGACAGATTATTATAAATGTTTTACGCTTAGATTAACTATATTAAGTAATTTTCCCCCATTAGATAATATTCATATCTAACGGGGGCAGGAGGGTCAAATGGATGAAAAAAGTTCTGGATCATCCCCGTCAAGCGACCTGGGTCTAGATCCAAAAGTTGCAGCCTTACTTGCTTACCTATTAGGAATTGTTGGCGGGATTGTTTTTTATGTTATTTCCAAAGATTCCTATGTCCGCTTCCATGCAATGCAATCTATCCTTCTTTGGATAGTAATGGCTGTCATCTGGGTGGTTTTCTTTGTCCTTTCCATTCCTTTCTCATTCCTCTTCTTCGTTGATTGGCTGGTGTATCTGGCAATTTTTGCCCTTTGGGTAGTAATGATGATCAAAGCCTATCAAGGTGAGAAGTACAAACTGCCGATTATCGGAGACATGGCAGAAAAATACGCCAACAAATAGCTAAAAACTCAAAACGCAAAAGTTAAAGTAAGGGCAAAGAATTAAAAAGACCCTTATCTTAAATGTTTTATGTTGAAATTTTAAGTTTTAGCCTTTAAGCTTTAACATAAATATAGATTTTCAATGAAAATTATTATTTATACCACTCCTTCCTGCCCATATTGTCTTTTAGCAAAACAATATTTCCTGAGCAAGAAGATCACTTTTGAAGAGATTGATGTCTCCGAAGATCCTCAAAAAGCCCAAGAAATGGTTGATTTGTCAGGTCAGATGGGAGTACCAGTAATTACAATTGATGATAAAGTGATCACTGGTTTTGATAAAGAAAAGATTGAATCTATCTTAAAACATTAGGTTGACCTAAACTCTGAGCCCTATTCTTTTGTTGCTTTTGAATAGCAACAATTCTTTCTTGGACAAAATGAGGGTTCTCGACATTTTTTAACAATAAACCTGGCGAATTACCAGCTGTCTGAATCTGTATTTCGCCGAAATTGAGAAAACTCTTAATCGGCCCTTTAATTTCATAGGTGACGTTCTGGATATTATCCAATTCTGCTTCGGAAACTCGGCGGGCAAAGAAGCCACTCTGGTCAATATTGATTATTCTTTGATTGGTCAAGATATAAATATCATTAGCGTAGACAAACCATCTGGTTGAAAATAGATATAAGGCTAAGACTCCGCCCATAATTAAAAAAGTGACGCTTATTAAACTTGCTCCCCAGATAAAGAAAGAAATTACGATAATAATGGCAATAATAAAAATTAACAGGCCAGTTTTAGATAAAACCCACGGATGCCTTCTCCTTAAAAGAATAATTTTCTCATCTGGCCGCTGGTTGTCAAATTCAAGTTCTTCCGCCAAGTTCCCTCCTTCATTTCCAAATCCTCAATATAAAAGGCACTACCATCCCCAAGGCAATTAAAACAATTAGAGTAATAAATAATGCTCTCTGACATGATTTATTCATGCTCTGCCGCCCTCTTCCAGGTAGTAGAACTTTGACATTTTTTCAAAATGCGAAGCATTGTCAAAGTTTCACTACCTGGTCTTCTTCCATTCTAATATAACAAGGATAATTACTAAAGCCGCCATGAGACCTAAGAGCCACCAGACTGCTTGGATCTTTTCTTGGGTTCCAGCCGAAACAGCGATAATGCCAAAAATCGTTGAAATTAGATATAAAATTATTACTGCTTGCCGCTGAGTCAGCCCTGCTGTTAAAAACCGATGATGAAGGTGAAGTTTATCGGCTTCAAATGGCGATTTGCCGCTAAATATCCGCCTTAAAATTACCCAACCGACGTCCAAAACTGGCACACCTAAAATTAAGAAAGCTGTCGCCATTTTCCCACCTGAAATAACTGATAAAACTGCCAGCATATAGCCTAAAAACATGCTGCCGGAATCACCCATAAATAATTTTGCAGGATAAAAATTCCAAGGCAGAAATCCAAAAACTGAGCCGGCAAAGAGAATTGCCAGCAAAGCAACGGCATTTTGTCCAAGCGAAAAACTTAAAAAGAAAAGCGAGATGCCGGCAATAATTGAAATACCGCCAGCTAAACCATCTAAGCCATCTAAAAAATTCAAAGTATTAATAAGAAGAACAATCCACAAGATGGTTAAAAGATCACCCCAAACGACAAAATGGAAATGGAACTTCCCTAAGATGGATATTGGCACGATCAGTTGGTTTAAATTTAAATGTTCGCCGCCTGGAATTCTGATGTAATTAATACTTATTCCGAAAGCAACAACTGTAAAAGCAGCAACAAAATGCCAGATTAGCTTCTTCCAAGGCTTAATAGTTTTAATATCATCAATTATGCCGACAATTAGAAGGATGACAGCCCCTAGAATCACTCCAAGGAGATGCTTGTCAAATAGCCAAACTTTAAAAGGAGTAAAATCCAATTTATGAGTGATTAAATTATAGCCGAGGCAAAGAAAAATAAAAGTTAGTACAAAAGCAACTCCGCCCAAACGGGGAATTGGTTTTGGATGAATTTTCCGAGGGCTTAAGCGATCTAGCCAACCAAATCTCTCAGCTAAAAGCTTGACGGAATAAGTAAACCCTCCAGAAATAATTGCCGCGATTATAAAAGGCGGCAAGAATAATCTAATGGTTTGAATGGTCATTTAATATAACTTTATATATATCTTGGGCTTCTTGCTCGGGAGTCTGGTTAGCATTAATTTCAGTCCAGGGCGCCAAGATTTTCTTTTTTGCTAATCTATCGTAGCCCTCGGCAGTTTTACGAAATAAGGATTTATCTTTTTCGAAACGGTCAGATAATTTCTTTTCATCAACTTTTCTTTTGTAAGCAATTTCCCAAGGAACTTTAAGATAGAATATCCGGTCGGGCTTTTCAATCTCAAATAATTTTGCAAAGGCAAGGCCTTTTCCCAGAGGAAAACCTTTGGCACTTTGAAAGACCAAAGTGCATGGGAGATATCGATCTATAATTAATAATTTTTTTCTTAATTTTTTAATACGCTCTTTTTCAATTACCATCTGGCCGGCAAAAGCAAGGAACTGCCCTTCAGAGGGCATGTTAATTTTCCCGTCTAAAAAATCATAAATATCACGGCCAAAAGGTAATTTAGGTACAGGATACTTTAAAGTTGTAAAAGAAAATTTTTCTTTTTTTAAAATTTTTTCTAACTCTCGACGGACAACCCCGCAACCAGCTCCATCGATACCTTCAATAGTATAAAACATAGCTTCAAATCCCAATTTTTAATTCTTAATTTCTAATTTTTAATTCTCTTTACTTTGCCCCAATCTTTACCTAAAGTAACTGCTGATGAAAGTAGCTCATAATTTAATATTTCATCATCATCAAACCAAATTTTTATTTCGCGCTCGGCCTCTTCTGGCGAGCCAGAGGCGTGAATTATATTTTGTATTGCCCTTTGCATATCGTCGGCCAAAAAATAAGATTCCATCGAATAATCGCCCCTGATTGAACCGACGTCTGCTTTGAGCGGGTTGGTGTGGCCGGCTGTTTTCCGTCCCAATTCAACTGCATGGGGTCCTTCCCATACCATAGCTAATATTGGTCTGTTAGAAATGTAATCAACTAGCTGTTCACGGATCATTTTACCGATTTCAATCGGGGTTTTGTCAATTTTTATACCTTTCTCTTTATAACCTTCAAGCGTCCTCGTTCCTAGTGATACATACCAATTTTCATCGTCTGGATAATGTTTCAAAACTTGTTCACGGTTAGGGGCGACCATTTTTGCGGCAACTAGTTTTAAGCCCCTGTTCTCAAAACGTTTAATAATTTCACCAATCAGATGTCTTTGAATTCCATCTGGCTTAATGGCTAAAAAGGTTCTTTCTTTCTTCATTTAAACTCCCTTGCCCCGCATACGACGCTTCTGCGTGATTGAACGAAGTTCAATAAGTCAGAAAGGAGTTGTGCGGGGTCTATTACTTAAAATTATCTAATATTTTTTTAAATTTTTCTAAATGCTGGGCATCTTTAAAAGGGCCGACGACGGCCAAATTCAAGTTTTCCTTTTTAAAAAGAATGTTCGCTAATTTTTTAATATCATCTTTAGTCACTTTCTGGTTATCGGCCACGACTTTATCGGGATCATCGATTTTGTGCCAAAACATTTCTTGTTCGGCTAAAAATTGGGCCACGGCCATTGACTCCTCCAAACCCAAATAAAGATGGCCTTTAAGATTTTCTTTGGCCCGCGAAAGCTCTTCCTCCAAAACATGGGAAAATTTCAATTTGGCAAATTCAGCTAAAATAACTGAAATCGCCTCGTGGATCCTTTTCAGATCAACCCCGGCGGAGACACCCCAAAAACCGGTATCGATATAGTCGGCATAATCAGAATTAATATAGTAGCAGAGACCACGCTTCTCCCTAACTTCGGTAAAAAGGCGCGAAGACATCATGTCTCCCATAATATTGTTTAATACTTTCAAAATTGGCCGGCGTTCATCAGTCCGTTTGATTCCTCGAAAACCTAAGATAAAATGGGCTTGGTCAGTTTCTTTATTAAAGATCTTTATTTGCGGTTCAACTTGCCGCTCTTGGACTTTTTGAAAACGAATGGCTTTTTTCTTGGCGATTTTGCCCCATATTGCTTCAATTTTAGCCAGCCACTGCTGAGAGTCACCCTCGCCGGCGACAGCAATAATAATATTTTGTGGTTGATAATAATTCTGCAAGAATAAAATAAAATCATTTTGGGCAAATTTCGAAACAGTCTCTTTCGTCCCCGTAATCATCCGTCCTAAGGGCTGCTCGCCCCAAAGCAATGCTTTCATTACATATTCGACATAAGCCGTAGGCGCATCTTTAATCATGTTGATTTCTTCAAAAATCACACCTTTTTCTTTGGCAATCTCCGCCGGCTCAAAAAGAGAATGATAGAGAATATCAGCTAAAATATCAACACCTAAGCCAAAATGCGAACTTTCGGCCCTGACATAAAAACCAGTATACTCTTCTCCTGTAAAAGCATTGTATTGAGCGCCGACGGCATCTAACTCACGGGCAATATCAATCGTTTTGGGTCTCTTCTTTGTTCCCTTAAAAAGCATGTGTTCTAAAAAATGAGCCAGGCCATTCTCCTTCTGTTCCTCGTAACGAGAGCCTGTCCCGATTAATATAAAAACGCTCACTGCTCGGGTGTTTTTTAATGGGGCGGTGATGACTTTTAGACCATTATCAAATTTGGTTAGACGATAATCTAGCATTGAGTTCACTATACCCTATAATAAATCAAAGATCAAATCTCAAAAATCAAAAAATAAAGTTTAAAAGTTTAAAAATGCGAGCCATTTGCTTTCAAAGTAAATCGCGGAGCCCGAATGCATGGACAAGATGAGGGCGAGCGCTTAGGACCGATTTTCTCGCTGGGAAAATCGAGTCCGGTATCTTTTAAAGCTATGGCGAACTATATTACGAAAGCTGTTTTTCTGGTGAATCAGGGTTTTCTAAATCTTCGACTTTAACAACCGTTCCATCAGGGGCAATCGCATAATCTCTCTTGATAGCTTCGGCTTTTTCAGTGGGATTTAATTGTTCAATAACCGGCACGTTTACTTCACGATTCATCTTCCCTCCTAATTAATTTATTTTATGTGGCCGATGTTTTGAAGAATGTTCCGTCTCTTCCAATTTGGCCATTCTATCTACCAAATTAGAAACTTCATTTTCTGCTACTAATTCGGCTTGCCAGACATCCTCTTGGGTTCTTAATTCTGCGCGATTCTTTAAATCTCCGGCTTCTCTGGGATTTAATTGTCCTTCTTTCGTCGCTGCTTCTGGCGATCTCATATCCTCTCCTTTTATTGTTTGTTTTGATTTTCAGTATTTTGACTATTAAACTATTGTAGCAGATTTGAGAACAAAAGTCAAGGAGCGTAGCGACGTCGACCCCGCATATGACCCCAGTAGTATTCGCTTCGCTCAACTACGGGGCAGGCGCTTCAGAAAGCTTACCCTGAATACGAACGAAGTGAGTTGTTTAGGGGAATTGTGCTGGGGTCAATGATTGAGATTTTAGATACGAAAAAGGGACCCCCTGGTTGGGGGGTCCCCTGCTTGCACCGAAGTGCAAGCGCCCAGCGCCCGATGTCAGAGCGCGCGATCTTACTCTCAGTGCTCATGTCTTCTGAGCTCGTATCCGATCCAGACGGCGGTCACGATAACCGCCAGTGCGAGCGACCACCAGCCCACCAAAACCATCAGTGGGCTGGGCGGAGCGACAAGCGCCCCAGTGTTGATGTCGACCTCGCCGGTCCGTCCTGAAGTGATCAGGGCGAAGGCGATGATGAGGAAGATGCCGGTGAAAAAGATCCACCAACACCTTTCACCTGCCCATGCCTGAAGCTTCTCAACTTTCCGGTTGAGGGCCCACATGACCCGGCTGAATGTTACTCCATCACGATGCGTCACTGGCGATCTCCTTTTCTTTTTTGCTTTTTCTGCGATCCCACCATTTGAGAAATGGCGGTATAATGATAATGGCGCCTAAGATACAGAAGACGCCGATTACCGCCACGTTGGCCATCGCTCTGATGGTTCCCGCATTCATTGCCGCTCCTCCTGGTGCGAACTGTACTGTGATTTTCCGATGTTTATCCCCACCGGAAGGGGTAGTTTTCAACGTACATCCGTAATTATATCAGGTTTGAAACTTAATAAGTATAGCATAAAGCACCTTAAAAGTCAAGGGTATTAACAGGAGGGATTTAAGGATAATCAGAGAATCAGACAATCAGATAATCCGATTGTCTTGGTCATCTTGATTATCTTTGTTCATTGTTTTATGATTAAAATGGTCATTAAAACGGCAATATAAAGTAATGCCCGCCTGCGGACTTACTGCAAAAGGGACTACGTCCTCTACTTGCAGTGCGTCCTACGGCGGACTTCCCCGCCTCATCGGCGGGGAGCGGAGGGGCAATGGATAATAACGATCCACTTAAAGTTTCATTGGAAAACATCATTCCTTTGACTGAAGCTCGAGATCATTTTTCGCAAATTGTCGCTGAAGTCCAAAGGGATAAGCTCTATGTTCTTACTAAAGGCGGGAAACCGGCGGTGGCGATTATTGATGTCAAGTATTTGGAACGCATCACCGGCGGCCAGTTGAAGGAAGAACATATTGAGCAAGAAATTGAAAAAGCCCCGGAAAAAGTTGGCTTGCCGCCAATGGTGGAGCATTATGAACCAAAGCCAGCGCCAATGCCGCTAAAACCTGCCGCTTCCAAAATTGCTATGGACCAACAACAAAATAAACCGATCGCACCTACGCCGCCAAAACCTTCAACTCCTCCGCCTCCACCAGCGCCGCCGCCTCCTAAACCATCTATGCCACCTGCTCCACCAAAATCCGAACCTCCCAAACCAGCAACACCGCCTCCGGCTCCGAAACCGACAGCGCCTCCAGCCAATAATCCTTCTGGCCCGCTTAAAACTCCGCCTGTGGAGTCAAAAATTGATGTCAGCATGAATGACGACTCGGATGCAATTGAAAAAGCAGTTTCAGAGGACAAAAAACAAATTTCCGGCGGTTCAGAAGATGAAGCTGGCCCAGCTCAATATGCTGGTACAGCTGATAAGGAAGATGCCAGAGGCGAGCCAGAAGATATGGTGATAGATTAGCTCAAAATTTAAAGTTTAAAACTTAAAGCAATATATCTTTTGAGTTTTGAATTTTTAGCTTTTAGCTCGCCTCAGATGGCGCCAAACCCACCAAATTATTAGTACTATAATTAATCCTAAAATGACCCAATCAAATCCGCGAAAATAGTGACGGATATTTTCCCAGTTTTCACCTAATTTGGAACCAATAAAAGTTAAAAATAAAGACCAAAGCAAAGATCCTAAAAAAGTAAAAATAATAAATTTAGTATATTTCATTTTGGCAATACCAGCCGGAAAAGATATAAAAGTCGTAACAATCGGTATAAATCTACCGACAAAAACTGTTGCTTCGCCATGCTTTTTAAACCAACGGTCTGCTAAGTCTAAATCATGATGAGAAAGTAAGATATATTTACCATATTTTTCAATAAGCGGCCTTCCGCCATAAGAACCCAGCCAATAAGAAAATGATGAACCAATAACACAACCGAGTGCCCCCATTAGGGCTGCTAGAAATAAATTAAACGTTCCCTGGGAGACTAAAAAACCTGAAAAAGGCATAATTACTTCTGAAGGCACAGGGATATTGGCGGCTGAAATTGCCATTAATAAAACTATCCCGCCATAGCCCATCGCCGAGATGACGCCTATAATCCAGGAAGCAATGATAAAAAGTATTGTCGAAGCCATATTAAAAATATCCAAACCCCCAAAAAGTGGCGGTTGTAAGAACGAAAGCTAGCAAAGCCCCGGCGACTACTTGCAAAATAGTATGCCGATGGCGATGAACCCGCGACCAAGCCAGCGGCAATAATAATAAATATAACCAAGCAAATTGCCAGCCAAAAATAATTATTGCCACCGTGCAGACTGATGAAAATAAAGCCGTATGAATGCTTATTTTCCAAAACTGGGTGACCATTGCTACTGCTAGAGCGTTAATGGCATAAGCAACACCGATTACTATCACCGGCTGGGCAGCTTGCAGGGCGATCAGGATGATTACCCCCATAAGAGATGAGATACCGGCGACGATAAAAGGGGTTTTTCTTTCATTTTGATTAGATATATGGACATCACTTATTTTACCCACCTCCATCAGCCATAAAACATAAATTGCCGGAATCAGAACTGCAAACAAAAAGAAAGTTCCCATCCAAGGTAAAAATTGGGTTAAGTTTTGAGAATAAGCATAAGTGACAATGACAATAAAAACTGAAGCGGAAATATAAGGAGAAAGCACAACTGAAATAAAAAAGGCTAGATAATCGGAGGTTCTTTTAAATATTACTTTTTCTTTCATGCCAGCCTTAACTTTCTAGCGATGCCGATAAAAAAATTATAGACAATTGCGAGCGGTTTATCGAAAAGATTAATCAAATAGGCGGAAAAAATCCCCAAAACAGCCCCGGCCAAAACATCTGTTGGCCAGTGAATGCCGGTGGCGATTCTAAAAAAGCTCACAATGATAGCAACCGCGAACATTATATATGAAAGTTTTTTGTAGCCTGAAAAATAGAAAGACATTGCTACTGCGAATAAAGCTGCCGCATGATCTGACGGAAATGAATAAGTTGGCCGATGAAAAATTAGCTCTTGAACTCCGCCGGTCTCAAATGGGCGCTCTCGATTAGCTAGTTTCCCAATTATGGTTGAAAAAATCGGCCAGGCTAAAATTGCAGAAAATAAGGCGCGCAAGGCAACTTTTTTGGCATCTTTTGACCAAAACCAGAGGACAATCAAAATTAAAGGTAATGTATAGGTTAGGTATTCAGCCAAAATTTTATCTAAAAAACCAAGATTATGTTTAGCAAAAAATTGATTTAAAGACAATAAAATTTTTAAATCCATTGATTGGATTTTAGACATCTAAACCTCACCATTACTTTATCAAGAATTAATAGCTTTGACAATAAAATAATTGCGTCGCATAATAAAAAGGGTAACAGCGTTTAGCGATTAGGGTAATAGTTAATTCTATACGCTACTACCCTACACGCTTTTACCCTATCGGAGGTTTATGTCAATAAACTCTTTAATTACTGACTTTTTAGAATATCTTGAAGTCGAAAAAGGCCGCTCGACTTTAACCGGCCGCAACTACGACCATTATTTGAGAGTTTTCGCCGGTTTTGCCAAAAAAAACGGCGTTGAGGACCCTGAAAAAATTGATTTGGAACTCGTAAGAAAATTCAGATTAGCCTTGAATAGAGGTATACCTAAAAGTGAGCCACCTGCCACTCAAAGTAACTCGCGGAAGACTTCGCGCATGGTCAAGGCGAAGGCCGAGCGCGTAGGCAGCGCCGAGTCGCTGGACGAGGCGACTGCCGGTACCTTTGACGTGGCTGGGGCGAACAAACAACCTCTCTCCAAATCCACTCAAAATTATTATTTAATAGCTCTAAGAACTTTCTTAAAGTATCTTTCAACCCGAAATATCAACACTTTATCCCCTGAAAAAATCGAACTGGCAAAAACTTCCGAGCGCCAGATTACCTTTTTAAAAGATGAGGAATTAGAAGAAATTTTGGCCAAACCAAATTTAAAAACCATCCAGGGCTTGCGTGACAAGGCAATTCTGGATTTGCTTTTTTCAACCGGCCTACGGGTCTCGGAACTCTGCCATCTCAAAAAAGAAGATATCAATTTAGAAAAAAACGAGTTTTCCGTCAAAGGAAAAGGCGGTAAAATCCGGGTAGTCTTTCTAGATGATGACGCCCGGGAATCATTGAAAAGATATCTTTCTGCCCGTAACGACAAGTCCGAATATCTTTTTGTCTCTTACGGCCATACTAATAGCCCGGTCGCAATGCCGCAAGGTAAAATAACCCCCCGTTCAGTTCAAAGGATGATAAAAAAATACTCTAAAGCCGCCGGCATTACCAAAAATGTCACCCCTCATGTTTTGCGTCATTCCTTTGCCACTGATTTGTTAATGGCCGGGGCTGATTTGCGCTCGGTCCAGGCACTCTTAGGCCATTCCTCTGTTACTACCACTCAAATATACACCCACGTCACCGACAAGCACTTAGGCGAAGTCCACCAGGCATTTCATGGCTTGCGTAAAAAACAGAACGCGCCCGGAGACGGATCCCCGGGCGCGACGAACGCGTGATAGATGGTGGCGCCGTTATGGCACCGGTGAATTATTGGACAAGCCGAGCTCTTTGCGAAATTCGATGTTATCTTTCTTCATCAGCTCAGCCCAGCGACCAGTAGCTGCTTTGTCGATCTCGAGATCGCTGATCTTAGCTTGCAGCCCGGCGATCTGGTTGTTCTTGGCTTCGTTCGCGCGCTGTAGGTGCGTGCACTCTGTGCGCAGGTTGTAGTAGTCGGCTCGGCCGTAGTGGCGACCAGCGTGGAAGACCAGGCCAAAGGCCAGGACGATGCAGATCAGAACAACAGCTATTCCAACTCTCATGTGGCACCTCCACTGGAATTGCATACCAATAAATATAGCATAAAAGTTCTCTTTAGTCAAGGTAAAATAGTTCTATAAAAAACCAGCCCGGCGGGGTGCTACCCTACCGGGCTGTTGTTCTTGTTCTGGCTCACGCGAACTGGTGAGCCCTGATCTCCTCCTCGACTCGGCTAACGACCTCCTTCGGCCAGAGCCGAAATTCGCCGAGCGCGAAAGAGATATCGAGCAGCCGATAGATCACGTGGACGCGCTTGAAGCCGCCCTCCTCCATCTTCTTGATGCCACCTTGCTGGCGGTCCACCAGGACGATCTGCGGCATCTCAAAGGACTCGTAACCGCTCTCGGCCAGCTTTTCAGCTGCCTCGAACTTCGAGGCGCCGTCGGTGACGACGTTGTCCACCGCCCAGTAGGTGTGCTCTGGCGAGGGATCGCCATTCACCCACTTGTGATGAACGCCGTGTTCCTTCTTCCCCTCGCGCATGATCCGATGGGCAATCACTGGAAAGGCGGGTGGAACACAAACGCGAGACATGTCCCACGAAACCATGGCTGCGGCTTGGGCCAAGGCTGTTCCAGCTGTCGGAATCCCGATTAGACACGGTCTCTTGTCCCCCTCTATGGAGCCCTCGGAAACCTCGAGCACGATCCTCTCGCCGATAATCCACTCCAGATCCGGATTGTCCGTCAGGTCCTCGCGGCCGAAGACGTAGACGTGCGAGTCTATGCCCGACTTCAGCCTGAAAGGCTTCTCGCTGTAACGGACAAAGCCGCACTCAGACATCCGTCTGAGGATCTGAAGATCCAGAGCGCTGTAGCTTTCGCCAGACGGAAGCTGCATCTTTCTCACCTCCTTCCTCTCGTGCAAGCGGTGATATGGTACAGCGTCCTAGCCGGCGGCCAGATCTTGCACGCCCTTCGCCGCGGCCTCAGCGATCGTCACCCCAAGCTTCCGTTCGATCGCCAAGTTGAGATCGACGTTGGCCGCATCGATGGACGCTGCTACCAACGCCATCGGATCTCCCGCTCTGGGCTCCTTGCACTCTCTGTCCCACCAGCTGTAGAGAGTGGTCCCGCGCGAGTTGTTGACCGTTCCCATTAGCCAGCCAAGGCTGTTGGGCAGCCCGCCAACAGCTCCTTCGGCGCCACCGCCTTGGCCTGGCCCATAGCTGGGAATCAGGAAGAACACGCCGTCGCCCGCCAGCTCACGGCACCGCGGGGCTTGCTCGGGCCAGGTCGCGCCAACCACGCCGCCGACGCAGCCCTTGCCCTCGGTCATCTGGTTAACCCCCTCATGCCAGTCCTTGGCGGAGAGGGCAACCTTCTCATAGACCAACAGGCCGCTCTCGAGCTTGAGATCTTGGATCAGCGCCGCTTCAGGGTTGCTGGTCCTGATCATCGTGATGGCGCATCGGCCTTGCTCAAGCCAAGGCACCCATGATTTCGAGGCCTTGGAGTCCAGGAAGGTCGGCCCAAGGTACGGCACGAAGGTACAGGCGTCGACGCCGTAGCGGCCGAAGACTTCGGTCCCGTACTGTTCCATGGTCTCGCCGATGTCCGCCCTCTTGGCATCCAGGATGACGAGCAGATCCAGTTCATGAGCGTAGCGGACGAGCTCGGTCATCATCTGGACGTAGTCCTGGCCAAGTGCCGCATAGTAGGCATACTGCGGTTTGACGACGGGGACTTTCTCAGCGGCGGTCTCAACCACGGCCATGAGGTAATCCCGCATCGCTGGAAGTCCTGTGCCGAAGTTCGGCGGCACATGGGTAGGCGTCGGGTCGAGACCGACGCATAGCACCGATCTCTTCTCGGCTACCCCCTTCAAGTAGCGACTAACGAAGCTGGTCTTGTGGAACACTACTTCACCTCTTCCCGGCGCGCGTCTTACGCGGCCTTGTGATATTAGAAAAGCGCAACTTTTTTAAGGTCGCGCCCCTCTCTAGAGAGATTGTCTCATTCTTTAGTCATAAGTCAAGAGATTTAAAAAGGGCGGGCAGATGCATTTTAATATAAAAAAACAAGCTTCTTGACCAAAAACTCAGTGGTAAGACACTGCACTTGACGATAGAAAAAATTGCTTTAGAATTAAATTGATGGAGGCAAAATGAGAGCAAAAACACTTAGTATTGTTGCAGTGATGATTTTAGGATTATTACTTTTTTTGACTGCGGCAGCTAAGGCGGCGACCACTGGCCAAGCTAATGCCCAAGCAAAATTGACTGAAGTGAAGTTGAAAGTCTGCCAAAACAAAGAAGCGTCGATCCAAAAGCGTTCTACTCAGCTGGTCAAAATGGCAGAAAATATGGAGACAGTCTTCGACCAAATAGCCACCCGCGTAGAACAATATTATACAGCGAAAGTTGTGCCCAGCGGGAAAACCGTCACCAATTACGATGCTTTAGTTGCCGATATTGCCGCCAAGAAAAAGGTTGCCCAGACTGATTTGGATAAGGCAACAGCTGATGCCAAAGCTTTCAGCTGCGCAAGCGATGATCCCAAAGGACAATTGACCTTGTTTAGAACCGACATGCAGCAGGTTAAGCAAGACCTTAAAGCCTATCGAACAGCCATCAAAAATCTAATCGTGGCAGTTCATTCGGTCACTGGGACCACCGAAGGGAGTAATAATGAATAATTCTTCAATGCAACCTCAAGCAAATTCCTCTAAATGGATGTGGGTGGTTCTGATAGTCGTCGTGGTGCTGGTCATCGGCGGCGTTGCACTTTGGTATTTTATGGCCACCAAGACAATCTCAACCCAGACCGCCACCACCACGACCCCGTCTCAAACTCAATCCGCTACTATAACTAATGATTCTGAATTACAAGCAGCCTCAGCTGATTTGGACAAAACTAACGTTGACAGCCTCGATTCAACTCTTTCTCAAAACGACACCGACGCTGCTGAGTTCTAAGAGTTAATATCTGGGCTAGTTACTAGTTCTCTTTTTGACATTTGCCTTTGGGCACGCTATTTGATTTTTGATATTTCTATATGGGGCTTGCCCCGTGAAATCTGGAAATTATTTCACCGGGGTGTATAATTTGGGAAGAATGGTCGGGAGGAGGAATGCTATGAAAAGAGCTTTTCTTTTCCCCGGCCAAGGTGCGCTGGGGAAAAGACTGTCAGATGATTCACAGGTCGCGACCTTTTCTGCCAGCTTGACTTCCTTCCAATCGCTGGTTGAAACCGGCACTTATCCTAACATGGTGGCTGGTTTAAGCCTCGGTGAGTTTTCTGCCCTGGTGGCTGCCGGCATTATTGATTCCGCCACCGGCCTGGAGCTTGTCGGGCTTCGGCAATCTCTCATGGAAGAGGCCGCGCGGAAATCCCCCGGCAGCATGGTTGTCATCTTGGGGTTGGATGAAAGAGAAACGGTTAAAATTTGTGATTCTATAACTTGCGGCATCGTCCGCATTGCCAACTATAACTGCCCCGGGCAGCTAGTTATCTCCGGAGAAACTTCGGCCGTTTATACGGCTGTCGAATTGGTAAGAAAACGGGGAGCAAAGACGATTACCCTGCCTGTCAGCGGCGCCTTCCACTCGCCTTTGATGGCCAGTGCCAACGCCGAGTTTGTGAAGCACCTCAAGCGCGTCGATTTCTCTTCGCCGAAAATCCCGTTCTATTCAAGCGTTAGCGGCCGCCAAGTCCAGGCGACGAGCGAAATCCGTGCCTTACTTTTTCGTCAGATGACCAGCCCGGTTCTTTGGGAACAGACGGTCCGCAGCATGCTCTTTGACGGCGCCTCAGAGTTCGTTGAAATGGAGCCGTCAAGGGTTCTCAGTAGTCTAGTCAGACGAATTCAGGCATTGCCCTGATGAAGCGGCCAGGATTCATCCCGCCGCTTCTTTCTTTTTCGCCATCTTTTCTTGACCCAAAGTTTCTCGGCGTGGCTGCAAGCTATTTTTTGATATTTGACATTTGATTTTTGATATTTCAAGATGGGGCTTGCCCCGTGAAATCTGGAAATTATTTCACTGGGGTGTATAATTTGGGCAGATTTTCAGGTATAATCCTCTTATGGCATACATTTTTATGGATGAGAGCGGAGATTTAGGATTTAATTTCAAAAAGAAAAAAACCTCGAAATATTTTGTTATAACTTGTTTGTTTGCTCTTAATAAAAGACCTCTTGAAAGAATTGTAAAAAATATATTTAAAAGTTTTACCAAAAAGGAAATTAAATTCCATCAAGGAAGTTTACATTGTTATAAAGAAACGGCAAAAATTAAAAACAGGGTTCTAGCCAAACTGTCAGAATTAGAAAATGTTTCTGTTCTATTGATTTATCTCAACAAAAAGAAAGTGTATACTAAACTGCAAGATGAAAAGCACGTTCTTTACAATTATGTATCTAATATTTTATTAGATCGAATCTGTTCAAAACAACTTATACCACTCAAAGACAAGGTTAATTTAATCGTTTCGAGAAGAGAAACAAATAAATTTCTTAACTTAAACTTTCATTCCTATTTGAAAACACAAATCTTGAATAACCACAAAATCAATATTGATTTGGAATTAAAAAGACCATATGAGGAAAAAAGTTTACAAATCGTTGACTTTGCCAGTTGGGCAATTTTCAGAAACATAGAGCACGGCGACAAAACTTATTACGAAATAATTAAAGATAAAATCGTTGAGGAAAATCCGTTATTCCCTTAAATATGACAAAACCTTGCGCGCTATTTACGAGGAACCATACGGAGCCCCACACGCAAGGATTTACTTGTCAATTATATTGTTAAACAAAACTTGACATTTGTCAAGTGCCAAGATACATAATATGGTTTGAAAGAAATGAATTAATGTCAAGTGCTAGAAAGAATATTTCTATGTCACTATCAATTGGGATCGTTGGTCTCCCAAACGCGGGAAAATCAACTTTATTTAACGCCTTGGTCAAAGGGCATCAGGCGAAGGTGGCGGATTATCCTTTTACCACCATCGAGCCGAATGTGGGCATTGTTGAAGTGCCTGATAAAAGATTGGATAAAATTGCCGAAATTTTGAAATTGCCGAAAAAGATTCCGGCAACAATTGAATTCGTTGATATTGCCGGCCTTGTTAAAAACGCCCACAAAGGCGAGGGCTTGGGCAATCAATTTCTTTCCCACATCCGCGAAGTTGATGCGATTATCCATGTGATTGATGCATTTTCTAAAGATTCTGATCCCCGCCTTCGCCAAGGCTTCGGCGGGCAAGCTGAAGATGCCAAAGAAATTATCAATATTGAGCTCGAACTTGCCGATATCAAAAAACCGATGATTTATGTAATTAATGTTGCTGAAAAAAACTTAACTAAAGCGGAGGGGACGACCCGACGCCAAGATATCACCATCCCCCTCTCTGCCAAGATGGAAGAGGAACTGATAGATTTATCGGATAATGAAGCCAAACAATATCTGGAAAGCTATGGCTTGGCGGATTCTGGACTGGCGCGTCTTATCAAAGAATCTTATCAATTATTAAATTTAATTACTTTTTATACTTTGATGCCCGACAAGCAAGTCCAGGCCTGGCCAATTTTGAAAGATTCCAAAGCACCCCAAGCCGCCGGCAAAGTTCACACTGATATGGAGCGTGGTTTCATTGCCGCCGATGTCGTCCATTTTGAGGATTTTCTCCCTTCCGGCGGCTGGCACGAATCCCGCGAGAAAGGGAAACTCCGCACCGAAGGAAAAGATTATACTATCCAGGATGGAGATATCGTCCATTTTAAGTTTAATGTCTGAACTCTTGCAATCTTTCTCCTTATTTGCTACACTCATGATGTCTACGAATTACTAATAAAACGAGTATACGAATATACATTCTTTAGTACATTTGTAAATATTCGTAATTAGTAGAAAACTTATGAAAGAATACGAAATTACTTTTATTACAAAAGAACCCTTCGACGTTGCTCCCTCGATTAAACTCGGGACAAGTCAGGGTAAAGACCAAAAGAATCCGGTCAAGGCGGAAATTGAAGCTTTGGGCGGAAAGATTTTAAATGTTTCTTCAATTGGCCAGAAGAATTTTACCTATACAATCAAAAAGGAAAAATCGGGGTTTTATACAACTATTGTTTTTGAAATAGATCCACAAAAACTCTTGGATTTAAATAAAAAGTTGTCTTTAAAAGAAGATATTTTAAGGCATTTGATTATTCTCTATAAAGCAGCCAAAATCGAAGCGCCAAGATTACCTAAACTTCCTGCCTCGCCGGCGGGCGGGCCAAAACCAGAAAAAACTTTACCGAAAGAGGAAGCGAAACTTCCAGAGCCACCTAAAGAGATAGAGGCGCCCTCCGCCGCTAAAGCTATGGAGGACAAGCCCAAAGCCACTCCAGTGATAAAGCCAGAAGAGAAGAAGCCAGTAAAGAAAGCTGTTCAGAAAAAGAAAGAAGCAGACTTGTCCGCCGTAGCCGAAAGCCTAAAGGCGGCAAAGGCGGAGGAAATTGAGAAAGAAACATCATCTGAAGAAGAAAGAATGAAAGAATTAGATAAAAAGTTAGATGAATTATTAAAGGAGTAAAATGGCATTTAGTCTAAACCGGGCCCAAGTTGTTGGGAACCTGACAAGGGATCCGGAAATGCGTTACACTCCCAATGGCCAAGCAGTCTGCAATTTCGGCGTTGCCACCAACCGGCGCTGGCGCGATAAAGACGGCAACCAGCAAGAACAAACCGAATTTCACAATATTGTTGCCTGGGGAAAGTTAGCCGAATTTTCAAGCCAATTCTTGCACAAAGGTAATAAAGTTTATGTTGAAGGCCGTTTGCAAACACGTTCTTGGGAGGGCCAAGATGGCCAAAAGCGAAACCGAACCGAAATCGTCATGGAAAACTTTATTACTCTGACGCCAAAAGGCGCCCCAACTTCAGGTCCAGCGGCGACATCGGATACAGAAATCGAAGAATTTCCTATTGATGAGAAGCCTACCAAAGCAAATCCGCCAGCTGGCGGAAAACCGGCCAAAAAAGAAAAACCATCAAAAAAATCTGAAGAAAAAGCCAAAGAATCTGACGATATCAATCTTGACGAAATACCATTTTGAAAAGCTAAAAGTTTAAAGTGCAAAGCTCAAAGTAAAATACTTTAAATTTTGAGTTTTAAATTTTAACTTCTAATCCGGAGGATTAGTTATGCCAAGACAATTTACTTATACAAGAAAACAATGTAATTTTTGCCGAAAAAAGGTTGACGTTATTGACTTTAAAGACGCCGGCCTTCTTATGCGATATTTAACTCCCTGGTCAAAAATGAAAGCCGCTCATGATACCGGCACTTGCACAAAACATCAAAGACGTTTAGCTGAGGCAATTAAACGCGCCCGCTATATGGGTTTAATGCCATATGTCAAGCGCTAAGCGCTTGAAAACACTAAATTCGAAGCACGAAACTCGAAACTATATGAATATTTTGAATTTAAGATTTAGAAAATTAGAATTTGTTTAGGATTTAGAGATTAGAATTTAGGATTTCTAAGCTATGCTTAGCATTAACGATCTAAAAATTGGCAGCAAGATTATTTTTAATGGGGAACCTTACGAAGTTCGCTTTGCCCAACACTCAAAACTCGGCCGCGGTGGCGGAATTTTGCGGGCAAAAATAAAAAACTTGCGCGATGGCTCAACTATTGAGCATACCTTTGCCGGTGCTGAAAAAATCGAACCAGCCGAACTTGAAACCAAAAAAGCTCAGTTTTTATATAAGTCGGGCGATCAATTTTTCTTTATGGATTCTGAGACTTTCGAGCAATTTGAGCTTTCAGAAAAACAAATCGGCGATATTGCTCGTTTCTTAAAAGACGGCGAGCCGGTTGATATTATTTATTTCAATGATGAACCAATTAATATTCAGCTGCCAATCAAAATCAAACTCAAAGTCATTTATACCGAACCTGGTTTCAAAGGCAACACTGCCTCAACCGTCACCAAACCAGCGACTTTGGAAACCGGCGCCCAAGTCCAAGTGCCTTTGTTTATTAAAGAAAACGATACTATTGTTCTCGATACCAGAACCGGCGAGTATGTCGAACGAGGGTAAATTTAGTACTTAGAATATAGTTATCAGTTATCAGTATCAATTCTCTTGCATTTTTAGAGTGTTTTTGAGATATTTAGGGCAGAAGTTTAGATACGGGAGGTGCCAGATGAGACGTCTCGCAAGTTTCGGAAGATGGCTCTTGAAGGCTATCAGAACTACAGCAATTATCATCGCGCTGATCTATTGCTGGTTCCTCGCCTTCGCCTTGATTCAAGTCCACCCGATGTCGAAAGCGTTCGTTGAGGCCTACGAGAAAACACGGTTTGTTCTTTGGCTTTTTTCTCTCGCCTTTGATGTAACTGGCATCGTCTGTATCGGTTTATCTATAGCGATAGTTGCGATCATTTTTTACTGGCCCGAAGTCCGCGGCTTTTTCCGAAGGCTCAGATTCATCTTCGACCGTCTGCTTTCGATCCATGCTAACGGCAACTAGGAGGCCGAAATGTTCCTAGCCAGTTTGTTGAGGCTAATCCTTGGCTCCGCCATTATTGCTGCTATTCTGTTTATCGCCGAGTACATCAGTAACATGATCTGGTGGTGGACGAAAGTGACGTCCTCCGAAACCAAGCCCTAGATATCATCTCTCCCCGTCGCTGCGGCCACACCGGTGGCCGCTTCTTTTATAGTATAATGTAAGTAGATGTTTATTGAAGCAAAAAAAATTTTAGGACTACCGGTGGCGGCAGTTGACACGGAAAGCAGGATTGGCGAAGTCCGCCAAATTTTAATTGAGCCGGAAAACGGCGCTCTTTTAGGCTTTTTAGTCCAAACCGGCGGGATTCTTAGCCCCAAAAAAGTATTATCAGCCGTGGATATCCGCGAATGGGATCCTAATGGCCTCGTTACTGAATCAATTGATAACCTCGTTCCCCCAGTAGAAATCGTTCGCATAAAAGAAGTTTTGGATAAAAATATCATCTTGATAGGTATGCCAGCCAAAACAGAATCAGGAAAAAGACTGGGCAGTGTTGAAGATCTCTTAATTGATACTGATACAAATTCTGTAGCCAAATATTATCTCAAAGATCTTTTAGGCAACTCGCGGGTACTACCCGCCGATAAAGTCTTTCGCATTGACAAACAAGTTATTTTTACCGATGATGTGGGTGAGGTTGGCGGTGGCGCTGTTGGCGCGCCAGCCTAAATATGCCAAAGAAAGAATTTACTATTAAAGTTCTCCGGATTGTTCTAAGAATCCCGCGTGGGAAATTGATGACGTATAAACAAGTCGCCAAAGAGGCTGGCTCGCCTCGCGGCTATCGGGCTGTCGGCAATATTTTAAATCAAAATTATCGAGAAAAAGAATGGCAATTACCACTCAAAGAGCTGGAGACTGTCCCCTGCCACCGAGTCATCCGTTCCGATGGCTATGTCGGCGGTTATGCCAAAGGGGTTCGCGCAAAAGAAGTTCTCCTTGAAAAAGAAGGCCATGTGATCGATAAACATAAGATTAGGCTGCCAAAATTAAAATAATTTCGACAAGAAAAACGGCCGTTCCCACTTCGCTAAAGCTACGAGGGACAAGTTGGCCGTTTTTCTTTATTTTGATATTTTGGATGTTATATATAATGTTCTATTACTCGATTTTCTGTCTTTTTTCTTAGCGAGGCATATACCCTCAAAAGTAACTCGCGCAGGCCGAGGCCGCCTTTAGGCATTCTATCTTTGAGAATACTGGCGAGTTATCCCCCTACATCATGCCAGGCATCCCCATGCCTCCGCCAGCCGGCATTTCCGGCATGTCAGACTTCTTTTCTGGTAAGTCAGTGACTGCCGCTTCGGTGGTCAAAACTGATGAAGCAACTGAAGCGGCATTTTGCAAAGCAGTTCTGGCAACTTTGGCCGGATCAATAATTCCGGCAGCCATCATAACCGTGTATTCATCTTTGGCTGCATCGTAACCTTTGCCCTTTTCAAGTTTTTTGACTTCTTCAATTACCACCGAACCGTCTTTACCGGCATTGGCGGCAATCTGACGCATTGGTTCTTCCAAAGCTCGGCGCAAGATTTGAATGCCGATTTTTTCATCACCGGTAACCTGGACAGAATCCAATGATTTTATCGAATCAACTAAAGCCACTCCTCCGCCGGGAACAATTCCCTCTTCCACCGCGGCCTTGGTAGCATGAACAGCATTGTCAATTTTATCCTTCTTTTCTTTCAACTCTACTTCGGTAGCAGCCCCAACTTTAATTACTCCTACCCCGCCGGATAGTTTAGCCAAACGCTCTTCAAGTTTCTCGCGATCAAATTCAGAAGTTGTTTTCTCAATTTCAGCTTTGATTTGTTTGATGCGGTCTTTGATTTTACTTTGAACCCCTTTTCCTTCAATAATGGTGGTTTTGTCTTTATCAGAAATTACTTTTCGAGCTTGTCCCAGCATTTCCAAAGTTGTTTCTTCCAGCTTCATACCTCTCTCATCAGAAACTAATTGGCCGGAAGTCAAAATCGCAATATCTTGAAGCTGTTCTTTACGAGAATCGCCAAAACCTGGGGCTTTAACAGCCAAAGTATTCAAAACACCCCTAAGTTTATTAACTATTAATGTTGCTAAGGCCTCGCCTTCTAAATCCTCTGAAATTATAACTAATTCTTTTTTACTGGCATTGGCTAGGGCTTCTAGAATTGGCATAATTTCTGAAATTGCAGAGATTTTTTTATCAGTGATTAAAATATATGGGTCTTCCAAAACAGCTTCCATTCTAGCAGTATCAGTCATCATGTAGGCTGAAACATAGCCCTGGTCAAACTGCATACCTTCAACAACTTCCTTATCAAGACCCATGGCTTGCGATTCTTCAACTGTAATCACGCCATCGCGGCCGACAAGGTCCATGACTTCGGCTATAAGCTTGCCGACTTCCTGATCAGCGGCAGAAATTGAGGCTACTTGAGCGATTTCTTCTTTGCCTTGAACTTCTTTTGCCTGTGACTGGATAGATTTGACTACTGCTTCAACACCTTTATCGATCCCTCGGCGAATTTGCATTGGGTCGGCCCCGGCAGTAACATTTCTTAAGCCCTCATTAACCATATTTTGGGCTAAAATAGTCGCTGTAGTTGTGCCGTCGCCAGCAATATCAGCAGTTTTTTCTGCCACTTGTTTAATTAATTGTGCACCCATATTTTCGAATTTGTCTTCTAAATCGATTTCTTTAGCAATAGTGACGCCGTCATTGGTGATTTGGGGCGCACCAAAACCCTTGTCCAAAACCACATTGCGACCTTTAGGGCCTAATGTAACTTTGACAGAGTCTGCCAATAAATTTATCCCTCGCTTTAATCCCTCTCTTGCATGATCGGAAAACTTAATCTGTTTTGCCATAGATACTCCTATCGTCGTAAGTTTAAAACTTAAAGCTCAAATGTCAAATGAAGCTCAAAGTTCTAAGTTTAAATTATTATTTATATTTGTAATTTGGATTTTCTCGGAATTATTCGATTATTCCGAGTATATCTTCTTCTTTTAAAATAACAACATTCTCTCCGGCAAGTTTGAAATCGTCGCCACCGTATTCTTTGTATAAAACTTTATCACCGAGTTTAACCGTTAATGGCATTAACTTGCCATCTTGGTATCTGCCCTGCCCAATAGCAATTACTTCTCCCTGATGAGATTTCTCCTTGGCAGTGTCGGGAATAATAATCCCTGACTTTGTCTTAGATTCTTGCTCTAAGGGTTTGACTACAATCCTGTCGCCTAATGGTTTAATCTTCATGTGAACCTCCAATTTATAAATTTAAAAAAACTCCATCCTTTAAATGAGTTTTCTGCTAGGAGAAAAAGCCAAGGGGGAAAGACTTCTCTCCTAGCACCATCTATATTAACAAACAAAAAACTTAATTGTCAACCCCACCACCAATCATTTTGGTGTGGGGGTCAAGAGTTTTTGGCGGGTGGAATTTATGCCCCTGATTGGAGATAAAAATTCCTGAACTTACTCTGATATTCTGGTCGTTTATCATAAGGATGCATTTTTAACATCGAACCAGAGGCGATTACCGAACCTTTCTTCCCTCGAATATTTTCTGGATCCGCCCAAACGCGTTTTATTTGAATATTTGCAAGCCAATTTTCTAAACGGTCGCCTATGCGACTATTTAGAAATTTTTCAACAATAGATAATTTAGTTGACACTCTGTCAACTTTTTTAGGTAACCAATTAGGCAATTCTTGCTTTAACCATTGATTTTCTATAATTAAATTTTTGTAAATTCTTCGGTCAAAAACTGGGGTTAGATTTGCCAACCAATAAGGGGAGTAGATATATTTTTGTAACTGTATTTTTTCTAAATTCAACCGTTTCTCGTCAAAGGCAAATCCCAAACAAAATTTACCAGCTATTTGCCATTTGTTTTTATTTTGGCCAATCAATTCTAACAAAAATACGACAAACGCCCGCGCTGTCCACAAGCGATTTTTTTTCGCAATAATCAAAATATCAATATCGGAATTTTTATGCGAAGTACCAAATGACAGAGAGTTAATTATAGAAATGTTTTTTACAAACGGCGTGAAGCGTAAGATTTTTACTACCCATGTAACTTTTCGCCAATTAGCATGACAAATAAGCCTATTCTCCCCAAATATTCTAAAAATATTTTTATTGATAGCCAATGCAAAATATGCTTTTTTTTTAATAATTATCTTCTTTGCTTGCATTTTTTGCAAAGCTAATAGCACCTGAAGTTTACTTGCTTTGGTTTTGTATAAAAATTGCCATAATTCTTCTAGCGTCAAAGGCCGCGAGAAGATGGCGAAAAAACAAAGAGTTTTAATAATAGCTTTTGTTAGTCTTGTCATAGCTTTTAATTGTAACCAAAAATTACTTGATTACAAGCTTGGCTTCTGATAAATTAAAGAAAAGGAGACTAATGAAAATATTTTCCGGCATCCAACCCTCAGGGGTTGTTCATATTGGCAATTACTTGGGGGCGATGAAAAATTGGGCTAAAATCCAGAATTCGCCAGCTGGCGAAGGTAATACTTGTATTTACTGTATTGTTGATTATCACGCTATTACCGTTGACTATCCCCCAAAAGAGATGCCGCAAAGAATAATTGATGCGGCCAAAGATGTGATTGCCTCGGGCGTTGACCCAAAAAAATCAACAATATTTCTACAATCAGACATAAAAGAACATACGGAGCTAGCCTGGCTTTTGAATACTATAACTTCGATGGGCGAACTCAATCGGATGACGCAATACAAAGAAAAGGCCGAAAAACATGAACAGCGGGTTGGTTTGTTTGATTATCCAATTTTGATGGCAGCTGATATTCTACTTTATAAAACCGAGGGTGTGCCGGTTGGTGAAGACCAAGTCCAGCATGTAGAATTAGCCCGCGATTTGGCGAAAAGATTTAATTCTAAATTTGGGGAGACCTTTGCGGAGCCAAAAGTCTTGATAACCGAAGCTAAACGAATTATGTCTTTGACCGGCGAGGGTAAAATGTCAAAATCCGATCCGGCCCATACTTACATTGCTTTGACCGATAGCCCAGATGTGATAAGACAAAAAATTAGCGCGGCAACAACTGATGACGGCAAGGCGGCAGAGATATCGCCAGGTACTAAAAATCTGATATTTCTGCTCGAACAATTTGCAGGAAAAGATATCGCTGAAAAGTATCTCAAAGAACGCCAAGCCGGCACTATCAAATATTCTCAAATGAAACCGTCTCTGGCTGAAGCAATCATTAAAGAATTCGAGCCATTTCAAAAAAAACGCAGCGAAATTTCCGACGATGAGATCAAAAAGATATTCGCCGAAGGTAAAGAGAAACTCCAACCAATTGCCACAAAAACCTTACAAGAAGTCAAAGCCAAAATGGGACTCGAAATAACTTAAAACTGAAAATGCAAAAGTTAAAAGATATTGCACTCTTTTTTAAATCTGATAAAATTAAATCAGTTCAGTTTTGGAGGTGGAAAAAGATGATTGTCTATGCCCGTGCTAAGCGAAAGTTCCGCTTGCCGATCGCGGCTCTGGTTATCCTCGCCATCCTTATCCTTGTCATCTGCCTTTCGCCGATCCTACTTGCCGGCTGTATCATCGTTGTGCTATACCTCTTGCTCAGGAAATGCTTCCTAGCAATTTACGACTTCTTCTCTGAGCCAGCTTTATGCATTACCCCGGACCAAGACACTGATCTTGCCATCGCCCACTACCAGATCCTCTGCGGAAACCTGCCATGAATGAAGAAACCCCGAGACAAAAACTCACCCGCGATGCATGGAATGCAGTTGCGAGAAAGAAACCTCTGGGGAAAAAGCTGGGACAAAAATCTCTAAGAGAAACCTCTCTCGCCATCAAGCGCCACGCCAGAGAACAACTTCGAAAGGCAGGAATCCATGCCGAGTAACCGCGTTTTCGGCCTTCAAGAGTGGCCTTTCATCATCTGGATGGCATTTATGTGCGTCGTCCTTGGCCTTCTCGCCTTTTTTGGCATCAAACCTCGTCGATTCTACGAGCCTCGCGCTTAGCGGGGCTTTTTCTTGATATTTGCGCTCAAAAACAATATAGTAGTAATTGCTACATCCGAGTAGCAGATCTTATCGCACCTCGACAAGGAGGAAAGCAGATGCTACTCAAGATCTTAGAGGGGCTTGGGATATTATTGTTGGTCATATACGTAATCATTCTGATGGTGCCCAGTGCATGGATACTCGGAGACCCAATCGGCAAATACCTGAAAAGAGTCTTCAAAAGTTTACTCGATGTCCGCAAACACTCCAAACAAAACCGAGGGTCATCGCCGAGCAAAAGCTAAGATTATTGAGAACGAATGAACCCTCCCCGCCTTCCGTGGCGGGGTTTTTGGTTGAGATCATTTAAAAATTTCTAAATTTACTCCTTCATCCCAATTTATCTCTGGACTTGCTTTGAGAATATTTCGAATATATAAACGGCGTTCGTCATAAGTTTTTTGATCTTTGGCCTCAAATTTTATTGTCATATAGGGCCCATTTTGCGAGGGCCGCAGAATTAACATGCCATCTTCAAAGTCAACTCTCACATATGAATCTATTGAAGGATCATCAACAAAGCTTATTCTTTCTTTACTAAAATCATTTTTTACTTTTGCCGCCATCCTTTTTATAACATCAAATTTTACTTCGTCGCCACAGCCGATTTTTATTTCTGGACTGGAGATATATTTAGGAAAGCCACTAACAACTTCTGATAAAGTTTTATTTTGACTCGTAAGATATTCTAACAGCCTTAGGCTGGCGTAGCCGCCGTCATCGTGGCCGTAGAATTTATCAGAGAAGAAGAAATGTCCGGATAATTCTCCCGCAAAAGGAATTTTGTCTTTTTTAGCTCTGTCTTTAATAAAAGCATGGCCAGTTACCCACAAAATTGGCTTACCGCCAGCTTTTCTTATGACATCATCAACCACTCTTGAGCAGAGATTATTATACATAATCTCCGCCCCCGGGATTTCGGAAATTACTGCATCAGCAAAAATAGCCACTAAAACATCATTCCAAATAATCCCGCCTTTTTCATCCACTAAACCCATTCGGTCGCCATCGCCGTCATAAGAAAAGCCGATATCCGCACCCTCCTTGATAACACGATCAGCCAATCTTTGGGCGACTTTTTCTTCGGTTGGATCTGGCGTTCCATTGGGGAATGATCCGTCAAGCTCGCAATTTTGCTCAACTACATCACAACCGGCGCGACGTAAGAGTTCGGGATAGAATTTGCCCGCGGTGGCATTGGCAGCATCAACAACAACTTTGAATTTTTTTATTTTGCCAACTTTGCTTAACAAATCTTTATAATATTCATTGATATAATTTGGAGGAGCAGTCTCAGATTTGCCTTGGCCTTCGACAAAATCTTTTTCTAAAACCTTCCGTTTAATCTCTTGGATCGGGGTGAAAGCGCTCGAATAATCACGACCCAGTTTCAGCCCATTATATTCAACCGGATTGTGCGAGCCGGTGATCATCACTGCGCCTTTGGATTTAAAATAATATTGCGCCCAATAAACAATTGGCGAAAGAGACAATCCTAGATCGATTGTGTTAACGCCAGTTTCGTTTAGGCCTTTAATGACTGCTTGGCGATAAGATTCGCTCGAGAGCCGATTATCTGATCCAACGACAGCCTTATCAACGCCAATACTTTTAAGATATGTCCCGTGAGCCTGCCCGATTAATTCAATAACTTCTGGGTTTAAGTCCTTGTCAACTTCTCCCCGGATATCATAGCCGCGAAAAATAAAAGGATTTATTTTCATTTATGCCTCCATAATTTATATTCTAAACTGCGTCGCCTTATTTGACAATCTTTAAAGATTGTTGATAGATTAAAAAGGGCTTTATGATGTTAAGGCAGCTGCATTATGACGACTAAATATATTTTTATTACAGGAGGAGTGCTCTCCGGCTTAGGTAAAGGAGTAACTGCCGCCTCCATCGGCAATATTTTGAAATCCGAAGGTCTTTGTGTTTGGATGCAGAAATTTGACCAATACCTAAATGTTGATGCCGGGACTCTGAATCCCGAAGAACACGGCGAGGTTTTTGTCTTAGATGACGGCTCAGAAACTGATCTTGATCTTGGCCACTATGAAAGATTTATCGATACTTCTTTGAATAAGACTTCATCAATCATGTCAGGCCAAATCTATCAGGCAGTTTTGGAAAAAGAACGGCTTGGAAAATTTCTTGGCAAAACAATCCAAGTTATTCCTCATATTACCGACGAAGTAAAAAGTCGAATATTTCAGGCTGCTGATAATTCTAAATGTGATGTCTTGATAACTGAAATCGGCGGCACTATTGGCGACTATGAAGGTGTCCATTTTGTAGAAGCTATTCGTCAAATGCAGTATGACGTTGGAAAACATAACTGTTTATATGTTCATGTCGGCTTTTTGCCATATTTAGGCGCCTCAGAAGAGTTGAAAACCAAACCAATGCAGAATAGCGTTCACGATCTCCAAGCAATGGGTATCCAGCCGGATGTTTTAATTGCTAGAGCCGACCATCCGGTAACAAAAAAATTAATCGAAAAAATCGCCCTTTTCACCGGGGTCGAAGAAGAAGCGGTTATCCCTATTGAAACAGTCTCCTCTATTTATCAGGTGCCTCTAATTTTGGGGAAGTTCCATTTAGACAGAATCCTTTCTAAAAAATTAAAAATGCGAACAAGAAATGGCCATAATCGCCAATGGAAGAATTTTGTTAAAAAAATTGAAAAGGATAAGATAAAATCAGTTAAAATCGGCTTAGTTGGTAAGTATATGGGCATGAAAGATACTTACTATTCTGTAACTGAAGCCCTAAAAACAGCCGCTACTTACAATAATGCCAACCTTGAATTAGGATGGATTGATGCGGAAGAAATTGAAAAGAAAAACAATAATATCTTAAAGGGTTGGGATGGGATTTGCGTTCCAGGAGGCTTTGGCAGGCGCGGGGTTGAAGGTAAAATTGCCGCAATCAAATATGCCCGCGAGGAAAAAATTCCGTTCCTAGGCCTTTGTTACGGTATGCAGCTGGCAACTATCGAGTTTGCCCGTCATGTTGCCAACCTTCCGGGCGCTAATACTACTGAGAATAATCCTAAAACTTTATATCCCGTTATTAATATCATGCCCGAACAGGAAAAATTAATTGAAGGTTCAAACTATGGTGGCACCATGCGGTTGGGAGCTTACCCTTGTGTGCTAAAAAATGGCACCATCAGTCGAAAAGCATATAAAACTGAAAAAATTTCTGAACGCCATCGCCATCGTTATGAATTCAATAATAAATATAGGGATTTGTTAGAAGAAAAAGGGCTTGTTATTGCTGGTATTTCGCCTAACAAACAATTGGTTGAAATAATCGAACTCCCCTCGACTTCCCTCGACAAAGCTCGGGATAAATCGCTCGGGACAGGCAAAAATCACCCTTTCTTTGTCGGCACTCAATTTCATCCCGAGTTTAAATCAAGACCGCTCAAACCCCATCCATTGTTTTATGAGTTCATAAAAGCTTCAATTAAATAAAGAAGGGCACCGCATCCGGTGCCCGCCCTTCCCTCTTACCCCCATATTTCGATCACAGGCGTAGATCGCCCGAAACGACGATATCTACTCCTGCAGAGTCGGCAAACTGCTATACCCGGTCGAGCCGACTCTAATGCTAATCGATAGGTCTTTTCAGTGAAACCCTCATGCAGAACTATCAGCTGAGGGGAGACTTCGTCAACCGCCTCTAGAAGAGACTCGACGGTTTTGAACTGGTATCTCCCAGAGCGGATGTCGAAAACGACCACTTCATGTTCAGCCTCACCGAACATTCTTCCGAGAATGTGAACGATCTCCTGCTCCTCGCATCCCACGCACTCACTGGTAGCTGCAACGTAAAGTGCCCTAGCCATGATTTCACCTCCTCGGAAAAGTCCAATTTAAAATCTTAACACAGATGCAGCCATAAAACAAGCTCTTGTACCACCCAGTTTCATCCCGAGTCCCCAGCCCGAGGCTGGTGACCCTTGGGGTCAAAATCAAGGCCTTTGAGTCCTCATCCTTTATTTTTAGAGTTCATTAAAAGTTCTCTGAAATAATGTTTAACTATCCCCCCTCCGGCGGCGGGACTTCTGTCCCCGGCCCTACATAATAACTATTTGGCAAAGCAACATATTTACTGACAAAAGTCTCGTTTTCTAAAACTTTGCCAGAAGCATCAGTGACTTTATAGTGGAAACTGGCCGTGCAGCCTGCCAGAGCTCTTTCAACCTGCCTTATTTCTCCCGGTGCCATGGAATCGGATTCGGTATAGACCGCTCCTGGCGGCGAGACATAGTCATAAGTTACTGGATCAGAGATTTCAATATTCCGGCCGTCTTTTGTGCCGTAGATTTGAAAAGTTAGGCCATTGTTGCCGGCAATTCCCCAAATTAAAATCGGTGTTGACATATCATTAATAAATTTTAAATCCGGGGCAGGATCATAAATTGTTGCGTCCATACCCACTGGCGGTTCGTAATAGCTTACCCGGAAAGAATGTGGAGTTCGGTCTGTGACTTTAAGGCCAGAATAGATAACCGCACGAAACAAGGTGGTCGAGACCTGACAAAGCCCACCACCATACTCCGGGACAACTTGGGTGCTATTTTTAATCACCAATTCTGGCAGAAATCCGGTGGCTGGCCCGATTTCGCCGATTGTTTTTACGGTTGAGAATTCCTGGCCAGGCTTAACAATTGTCCCAGAAATTTTTTCCGTCCCTAAAGAAAGATTATGAATGCGATTTGATGGTGACCCTCTCCAAGAAGTCTTACCTTCGCCGATTAGTTCTGTAATACCTGCTTGGGCTGGGTCAGAGGAAGACAATTCCGGCTGAGTTACTTTGATGGATAAAGAAACTTCCGGTAAGCCTTCTTTAATCGCCGTGATGATATCTTTTACCGATTTTCCCTGGTCTAGATTATAGCCTGTTTGGGCAAATTGAAAAGTGATAACCTTGCCGTCTTCAACTTTAAATTTGGCATCTTTTGGTTCCTGATAAATATCCGATGAAATGCCACTGACATAACTTGAAACATTGTCTTGCCCGATTTGGACAGCCAAAGTCCAAACGGGTTTTTTTTCTGTATTTTTCCCGACTTCTTTAACTTCCTCCTGTGATAATTTCTTTGATTCTGATTGCCCCTCGGGAACCGATACAAAAACAAACCAACTAACAATGTCTTTAGGCTCGATCGTATAAGTCTTTTTTTCCGATTTTAAAGTAATATTTTGCTGCAAAAACTTTTGGGCTATGGTTTTAGCATTTTCTGCATCTTTTCTTGTAACTTTCGGCTGAATTTTTACCACATTGAGGTTTCCTTGAGAATTTAGTTTGAAGTTGCCAAAGGCTTTCAAGACTAATCCTTGGGCGTCGATAAAATCTAATTTTTGACCAGTTTGCTCTCCTTTGACATCAAGGTTTTGACCATCAACAGTAACGGTGGCATCTTTCTCAGGGATATCAATTTTGTTAGAAATTTCTAAAATAGAAGAATTTAATTTGCTTCTGCTGTAAATAAATTCTGCCAGATAACGATTGCCCAAAAAGACTGATTTTAATTGCTGGACAATTATCTGGCCGAATTTCCCTGACCGGCCAACTTTCCAGGCCATATCAACTGATGCTTGATCATCATATTTTAGATCAATATCTTGAGTTTTAATTAACCAAGTTTTATCAAGATACTTTAGTTCAATTTGATTATTAGAGGAATTTTCTGATTTATTACTAAGAATTTCCAGTGCTTGCTCTTTAGTCTTCCCCCCTAAATTAATACTGCCAACGAAAGTTCTGGGAAATATTTTCTCTCGGTAAGCAAAATTATAGACAAAAATTATTATTGCCAGAAGAACAATTACTAACAGACTGATCAAAGTTGTTCTTCTGACTATCTTATTCTGAAAAAATTTATTTACTTTTCCTTCTAAAAAACCCCTCTTTTTTTCACTCATTTTCCCTACTTGCCGTTAAGAATCTCTTCTAAGATTAATTTTGCTAATTTTTTCTCTTGCAAAGATGCTTGGTCGGTATCTAAAAAGAAGATTTTTAACTCTTGTCCTTCTTTCACGTCAGCTGGTAGAATGTACGCCGACACTTCCAGTTGTTGTCCTTCAACTTCAATCTTAACCCTTTTCCCCTTCTTTTCAAGAACTTTGCAAATAAGCCCGTTGGTAGTCATAGTAATTTAAAGCTCAAAACTTAAAAGTTAAAATTAAAGCAAAAAACTAAAAATATTAATACTTTTTCTTTTAAGCTGCAGTTTTAAGCTTTGCACTTTTAGCTTTTAGCTATTTCAAAAACTTAACTATTAATAATGCTACTATATTTAAAATTTTAATCATAGGGTTAATTGCTGGGCCGGCAGTGTCTTTATAAGGATCGCCAACAGTATCACCCGTAACAGCCGCTTGATGAGCAGACGAACCTTTGCCGCCTAAATTTCCTTCTTCAATATATTTCTTGGCATTATCCCAGGCCGCTCCCCCTGAAGTCATGGAAATGGCCACAAATAAACCAGTTATAATTGAACCCACCAAAACACCGCCTAAGGCAACTGGCCCCAATATAAAACCAACAATAATTGGCACAAATACCGGCAATAATGCTGGGACAATCATTTGCTTCAAAGCTCCTCGGGTTACAATATCAACTGCTTTAGAATAATCAGGTTTGGCTTTGCCTTGCATAATGCCTTTGATTTCTTTAAATTGGCGGCGGACCTCAACCACCACCGCTCCAGCAGCTTTACCAACAGCTTCCATTGATAAAGCCCCAAAAAGATATGGCAGGAGCCCACCGATGAACAAACCGACTAATAATTTTGGTTCGGAAAGATCAAAGGGCAAAACCATACCTCTTGCTTTGGTCAATTCTTGGATGTAAGCGGAAAATAAAACCAATGCTGCCAGTCCTGCGGATGCGATTGCATAACCTTTTGTGACTGCTTTCGTGGTATTGCCAACAGCATCTAAAGGATCAGTGACTTTTCGGACAGATTCTGGAAGATCCGCCATTTCAGCAATCCCACCGGCATTATCAGTAATCGGGCCGTATGAGTCAATCGCCACAATAATCCCCGTCATCGAAAGCATGGCAAAAGCGGCTATTGCAATCCCATAAAGACCGGCAAAATAATAGGAAAGTAAGATTGCCCCCGAAATACAGATTATTGGCCAAGCAGTCGCTTTCATTGAAATTGCCAAACCCTGAATAATATTTGTCCCATGGCCGGTTGTGGAAGCAGAAGCAATCGTCTTCACTGGTTTATATTTAGTCGATGTATAGTACTCAGTGATTATTACCATCAATAATGTCAGGATAATCCCGACTAAAGAGGCATAAAAAATGTTTAATGGTTCCTCAATGATATTGCCCAAAAGCCATTGGGTGGCAAAATAAAAACCAACAGCTGCAAACACTGCTGTTGCAACTAAACCTTTATACAAAGCATTCATAATTTTTTTACCAGAAAGACGGACGAAAAAGGTTCCCAGGATTGAAGCTACAATTGAAATTCCGCCTAAAACCAGCGGGTAAAGGATGGCAATTTGAGAGGTAAAAAGCAAAGAGCCTAAAAGCATCGCCGCCACCGCTGTAATAGCATAAGTTTCAAACAAATCAGCCGCCATGCCGGCGCAGTCACCGACATTATCGCCAACATTGTCAGCTATGACTGCCGGATTGCGGGGATCGTCCTCGGGGATGCCAGCTTCAACCTTGCCAACCAAATCTGCCCCAACATCAGCCGCTTTGGTATAAATCCCGCCGCCGAGGCGGCCAAAAATGGAAATAAGTGAACCTCCAAAACCTAATCCGATCAAAACGTAAACATCGCGAGTAAAATAATATAGCCCGGTAACTCCTAATAGGCCCAAACCTACAACAAATAAACCGGTAACTGCCCCGCCTCGAAAAGCAAGCAGCAAAGCCGGTTTTAGCCCCTGCTTGGCAATTTCAGCTGTCCGAACATTAGCCCTAACTGCAACATTCATGCCAATATAACCAGCTGTGGCGGAAAAAATTGCTCCGATTAAAAAGCCAACAGCTGTCTGCCAGCCGAGGGCAAAAAATAAAATCAGAGCTAAAATAACCGCAATTACTCCAACCGTTTTGTATTGGCGGTTTAAAAAGGCACTCGCCCCTTCCTGTATCGCCGTGGCGATATCCTGCATCTTCTTACTGCCAGTAGGATTTTTTAGTACTTGCCAAATTAAAATCCCGCCATAAATAATTCCTAATGCTGCTGCCCCGGCGGCGATAATAAATGATAAATTCTCGATACTCATTAAACCTCCCAAAAAGCAAGGGATGCTCAATCGAGCGAGCCATGTATCCTCAAAGTAAATCGCGGAGGCGAGCGGCACGGTTAGCGAGCCGAGCGCTTAGGACCGGTCGCCACGCTGGGGCGACCGAGTCCGGTATCTTTGATGGATACTGGCAAGCGATATTTTAGCTGAGACATCCCGAGCTAATTAGCAATTACTTCTTTATATATTTTTAATGTTTCTTCGGCCGTTCTTTTCCACGAATATTTTGCTACTTGTGCCTTTCCCTTTTTAATCAAATCTTGACGTAGACTATCGTCTTCCAAAACTAATTCTATTTTATCAGCAATCTCACTAGAATTTCCAGGATCAAAATAAATTGCCGCATCTTGATAAGCTTCCGGTAAAGAACTTGTCTTTGATGCCACCACCGGTGTGCCGGCCGCCATTGCCTCTAATCCCGGCAGGCCAAAACCCTCATAAAAGCTAGGAAAAACAAAAACCGAGGCGATTTTGTACCAGGCGGCCAGTTCTTCGTTGCTGACAAACCCCGGCATTACAATATCGCTTTTTAGATTCAATTTGTCAATAGTTTCCTGGACAGATTTATGTTTGGGATCAATCTTTCCAATAATAACCAATTTTGAAGGTATTTTCTTTTTAAGTTTACTAAAAGCTTCAATTAAGCCAACGATATTCTTGTGCGGCCGCCATTGGCCAACATATAAGATAATTGGAAAATGAGCAAAGTGATATGTGGATTTGAGATTCTGGATTAACTTTTTTGATGGCTCAATAAAGACTTTATCATCAGCTGCCTCAGGGATAACGACGATTTTATCTGGATCGGTTTTAAAATATTTAATAATATCGTCTTTGGTATTTTTTGAAACCGCGATGATCTTAGCTGAATTTTTGCAAGCCCGACTCATGACTAGACGGAAGGCTACTCGTTTGATGGGACCAGTTTCTTTAGCAGTTTCTGGATAAAAAAACAGCGTTAAATCGTGGATCGTGACTAGAAATTTCCCCTTATAGCGGACGGGATAATTGAAATTTAGAAAGTGGACTAAATCACATTTTTCTTTGGCAATAATTTGTGGCAATTTAGTCTGTTCGGCTATTGAATAATGAGGGATATTTGTAATTTTGATTTTGACATTTTGATTTTTATTGTTCAGACTTCTAAATTCCCTCGCGTCTTCATCGGTCATGAATAAGATGTAACGATTCTTATGATCGATACTTAATAAATTCTTGATTAAATTTTGACTATATCTGCCAATGCCCGCAACAGAGCTGCGGTACATCCGCGCATCAATCCCTATTTTCATACAGGTTAAATATAGCAAAATCTATCAGGTTTGGCTAGCTTTTTTGATAATACCACAAAATGATTGGTTTTCCTTCTTTATCAAAACCGATCAAATAGTGAGGGATATTATTCTTTTGAGCTATGTCTTTTGCCTCATCAGAATAAGTAAAATCATAAACCCAAACAGTTGGATGATTTTGAAGAGCCTCATTTATTTTTTCTTCAAGCGGAATATTTTTTAACTCGGTAAGATTTCCAACTTTATAGCTTCCGTAAAAATCATAAATAGCGGGCAAAGACTTATCCCTAGGCCAATAATACGAAAAAATGAAACTGTCGCCGCCGCCATAAGAACCTTTAACTAAAACCGCCTCATTTTCCTTGATATTGGCAGCTAGAAATTGGCTGATAGTGTTCTCGCCAGCAGCTTGAACTGTAAAATGATAATAATTTATGAGCGCCCAGCCGAAGATAATGATGAGGAAAATTGCTAAAATTTTGCCAATTTTTTTTGGCCAAAGATAAATTATACCTAATGATAAAAATCCGTAATAAAAAGGCGCTATAAAAAGCAAATATCTGACTGAACGGCTGCCAATTTCAGAAATTGCTAAAGCTAGAATAATTCCAAATATCAAAACTAATAAAGTAAGGGCTCTTCCCTTCACCTTTTTTCGAAAACTATAAATGGTACCGGCGACAAAAAGGAATGCTGGCAAAATTAGAGTAATCAAAAATAAGAAGAAAATTAGCGGCTGGGATTTTAACCAAGAAAGATTAGCCTGAAAACTGGGATTTAAGTCGAGAAAAATCCTACCGGCGCCGAAGCGGTAAAGGGCATTAAAAATGCCAATAAGATTTGCTTTAATTGCCAAAGTCGCTGGCTGTTCTGAAAGTCGGCCATGAATTTGATTAAGCATAATCGGAAGCTGCGGAATATAAGCTAAAATTGCTATAGCCCAAATTGCCAGGGTTTTCAGTATATTCTTTAATAAATCTTTTTTCTGCCAAAGTAAAATTAAACTTAAAAAGCCCAACATCAACCAACCGAGATACTGGGCGTAAACCATCGCTAAGGAAAAAATTCCAAAGCCAAGCCAGGAATAAATAGTAGATTTCTCGCGAATCTTTAAAACAAAATAAAAGGCGCCTAGAAATAAAAACATTAAAAGCGAATAGAACCTGGCTTCTTGAGAAGAATAAACCAGGAGAGCCGAAAGACTAACCAACAAAGCGGAAATTAAGCCGATTTTCTCATTAAATATTTTTTTAAAAATAAGAAAGCTAAAATAAATCGCGCCGATACCTGCTAAAGCTGAAGGAAGCCTTGCGCTAAAAGTCGAAAAACCAAAGATTTTAATAGAAAAGTGGATAAGGTAGTGAAGCAGCGGTGGATGGACATCAGTACCAGCGCCTTGAAAAATATCCTTAAGATGGGAGAAACTGGCGACTTTTAAAACTACGCCTTCATCGCCATCAAAAGGCCTTTTCCAGATTATAAAAAATCGTAAAAGGGTCCCCAACGCTAGAATGCCCCAAAGCCAAAAATTCTCTTTTAAAATTTTACTTTTCCTCATGACGAAATGTCCATAATCTATTGGCAAAAAAGTTCCAAAAAGTCACCAGGCCGGTGGCAATAATTAGCCCCCAAATGTCTGCCAGCCTCAAAAGACCGGTTACAAAATAGAAAAATAAATTATTCAAACCTAAACCAATAGTGGCAACAACGAAAAATTTAATCGCCTGCGTGCTTAAAACTCCTTTTTGGGACTCAAAGGTCCAAGAACGGTTCCAAAGATAAGAAACCGATGCTGAGACAACAAAAGAGATGCCTTTGGTAACTTGTTTTAGATCCTGCGATTGCCAGCCAGTTAGATATTTAATCAGATAGAAAACGCCCCAATCTATTAAGGCGCAGGTGGCGCCAACAACGGCGAATCTGATAAATTGCTGGACAATTCTGCGCCGAATTGCCAAACGTAAAACGATTTTAATCGATTTTGGCAGTTCCCCGGCAATTTTCGACTGGCCCACCCGGCGATCAACAAAAGTAATGGGAAATTCTAAAATAGGCCAACTTTTTTCTTTGGCCAAATAAACCATCTCCACTAAAAAAGCATAACCTGAAGCAACCAGCTGGGAGAAATCCAACTTTTGTAAAAATTCTTTAGGATAACATTTAAAGCCAGAGGTCGAATCTTTGACTTTCAAACCCAGAATCAGCCGGGTGGTTAAATTAGCAAAATAACTTGTATAATAACGCTGCCATTTCCAGCCAACAATTTTCCCGCCTTTAATATACCTTGAACCAGAAATAATTGTTTGGGGATTTTTTTGAGAGAGCTCGATCATAGTTTTTAGACTCTGAGGCGGATGGGAAAAATCTGCGTCCATGGAAATAAAATAGTTATATCCCCTTTTTAGTCCCCATGAAAATCCATCGCGATAGGCTGTTCCCAAACCATTTTTTGCTGCCCGCTCGAGAAGAAATAATCTTTTTTCTTTCTTCATTAAATTCTTTACAATTTTGGCGGTTCCATCAGGCGAATTGTCATCAACAACTAAAAGATCAACTTCGCGATTTTTTAAAACCTCGAGAGCAATTTTTCCAATATTTTCTTTTTCATTGAAAGTTGGGATAACAACTAAATATTCCACAGGCTAAATATACCAGAATAATCTGGGTTTGAACAGAGAAATTTATTTCTTCCAAATATAATAAAAGATATTTTGCATTGCTTGGGCGATGACCTCGCTTTGGATAAGAACACCGTGAACCTGATCTGGAGCAAATGAGATGATTCCGACTTTGTCATCGTAAATATTAATCTCAATTTCTAACTTCTCAACTAAAGGAATAAATCTCATCTCTCTAAGCAATGCTTTAGCTCTTTTGAGATCTTTCCTTCCCTTTTTACTGTCGGGAAGAATATTTAAGACCTTAACATGATTTTTTACTCTCTGCTTAAAGTATTCTTCAAAAAATTCAGGAAAGGCGGAATAGGCAGCTTCATAATCTGTTATCGCTAAGATAGTTTTTTCTTTATTATTTTGAATCGAATCCGTATACAGAGCTTTTATTCCCTCTTGTCCCTCAAAAAATTTAACCCTTGGAATCGATGTTGGACCTTTATAAATTGATTCTAGTTGTGGCATAATATCTCGAATATTCTTTTTGGCTTCTAAAATTTCCACCTCTTTTTTTTCAATTAAAGAAAGCAAGCGTTTTGGAGTGATAGCCTCATAAATGGCTATTTCTAATTCATTGAAATGGCTGGTCACAAAGCCTTTCAGGGTTAGAGATTTTAAGACGCCGTATAAAGTTGTCCGGTTAATGCCAGAATTTTTGCTTAGTGGTCCGACTGCCTGAGAGCCATGCTCAACTAGGACGAGATAAGTTTTTGCCTCGTTTGAGGATAACCCAAGTTTTTCTAAAGTTTTTTCTATCATTGTTGTTGATACAAGTCAACACTTGAATAAAAGATAATTTTATTATATTATACCACAATATGTTGACCAATGTCAACATATTGGACCTGAAAAATCACACTTTGACCAAGGAGAACAAAGATGCCTTCTCGAGTTCTGCTGGTTTCAGTGCCCGCCCCATCGGTCAGACAGAAAAAGGTAGAAAAGGACTTCTGGTATTGGCATTATGCCCTTAAGGCCCGACTCACCTATCCTCATCTCAAAACGTCACAACTGAGGTTGCTGGGAGAAAGTGAAAATCAGAACGTTGGTCTCCTTTCAATTGCCTCAGCCCTTGAAGCCAACGGCTTCAAGGTCGACTACTTGGCGCCGTCCTTGGCTTTTGGAGACGATCGCCGAATCTTAAACTTCGAGCATTGTCTCCAAGTGATGGTGGCCAGGGATAGGTACGACTTCGTTGGCTTCAGCGCCCACACCTGCGCCATCCCTCTAGCGAAGGAATTCGCCCAGATAGTCAAAGTTTGGAGACCAGAGATTACCACTCTTCTTGGCGGCCCACATGCTACTGGTTCAACCGGCCAGGAACTTGAGGATTTATTGGATGCGTTCGACTATGTAGTCCGAGGCAAAGGTGAGATTCCATTCCTCAGACTTATCCAAAGGCAGAATGACACTCCTGGCATTTCTTTCCGACATGGGGATAGGCATTCGGTAACTGAGCCTTGTTTTGCGAGCCCCGAACATTATCCTTCGCCAGCCAACCACCTGATGAACATCAAGGAACTGCCCGCGGCTCGGGTCTTTACTTCGCTAGGTTGCCGAAAGGGCAAAAAGTGTGTCTTCTGTGCTGACGGAATGCACACGCGAACATTTATCACTAGGCCGATCGAGGATGTTGTCGCAGAAATGATCTGGTTCTATCAACATCTGGGGACGCGCTATTTCTACCTTGGGGATGAAAATCTACTTCTCGACCAAATCCATGCTCAGGCTGTTTTTGATGGTCTGAGGCAGCTGCCAGATGACATTGTCATCGGTTGCCAAGCGCGAATAGAAAGCGCCAACGAAAAATTGATTAGTGCTCTGGCTCGAACTGGCAAGTGCACTGAGATTCAATATGGCATTGAAAATGCCGACCAGGAAGTTCTGAACCTGAACCGCAAGGGTCTGCGTATCAAGCAGGTTCGGAAAGTCTGTGGTCTTACGAAACCTCTTGGTATCCGCGTCCATTGCTACTTTTTGGTCGGCCTGCCAGGCGAGACGTCCAAGACTGCTGAACTGACCATCGAGATGATGGAGCAAATGCTCCAAGAGGGAAATGCGGACTTTGTCGAGTATCGCTCAGTCATCCCTTTCCCCGGTGCCCCCATGTGGGAGGAGGCAGAACGTTATGGCATTCATCTCCGACACAAACGGTGGGAAAAGTATCGAGGAGAAAACGTGCCGCCTTTCGATTTGGACAATTTAACGGCTCGGGAAATCCACCGTTACTATCTGGAAGGCCTTAGGAGAATTACGGTTCAATACAAAAGTCGGTATCTGAGAGAGTTTGGTAGCACCGTACCTGATGTCAACGTCCTGAGCTCCATCAATGAGGGAAGTTTTTGATACAAGCCGGCGAGAAAAACCCATCCGCCCCGCACCAGAACATCGGTGCGGGGCTTTTCTTTTATGAGTACTCCCCCGTTAAAATATTCCATTTAATCAAGGCTAATTCCTTTAAAGTTTTCCAGGCGACGCCTTTTTTAAGTTGTGAACCTTCGGCGTCATACCAGTCAACCGCTACTTCTTTTATCTCATAGCCCTTTTTGATGGCTATCGCCAAAATTTCCATATCAAATCCCCAGCGATCGATTGTTTGTAAAGCGAAGATTTCATTTGCCGTTCCTGCACGGAACATTTTAAAACCGCACTGGGTATCAACCATTTTGATTCCTAATAGCACTCTGATTAAGATATTTCCTAGCCGCGATGTTATTCTTCTGCCTATTGGCTGTTTAATTTTAATCGAATCTTTTTTCAAATAGCGTGAGCCGATAATAATTTCAAATCCCTTAGCCGAGGGGATGCCCTTGAGCGGAATGCCGCCTTCAGGCATGCTGTCCGAGATAACTCCAGAATCTGTAGAGCCGTCTTCAGGCATTCTATCTTTGATGTGGCTGGGGCGAGCCCACTGCGCCAACTTTTCTACCTCTGAAATATCTGTTGAATTATCAGCGTCCATTAATAAGCGCCACTCACCTCTTGCCGCCAGCATGCCGGTTTTGACAGCAAAACCTTTGCCGCGGTTGGGGGTGTAGCCGATAACTTTAAAATCTTTCCAGTCTTTAATTAAATTTTCGGTTACCTCTAAAGTTTTATCTTTTGAACCATCGTCAACAACAATCACCTCAAAATTATAATTTTCTTTTTCTAAATAAGCCTTTACTTTATCTAAGGTTTTCGGCAAGCGTTTTTCCTCATTGTAGGCTGGAATAATTACTGAAAGATGGATCATTTTATTTTCCATAAATTTGAACAAATGGAACCTTATCCGATTTAATTGTTTTAACAAGATGATAGCCGGTAGGGATTTTTGTTCCTGCCACCCAAAGACTGTTTAGATTAACGATTATATAGTCTGGATTATCGGAGTTTTGAACTAAATCGCTTCGTAACTTCCCGCCGGTTGTATGGTTGGGAATCGCTTGAATATCCACCTTGGCGCCCGTTTGAGCATGGTCAGAAACCCAAATTGATGCCTCTTCTAGACCCTCGCCCCACCAGCCGATTGGGAATAACTTATTTTGATAGACTTTCCCCGTCCCACCAACAATTTCATTATAATATGTCAGGTAGTAAGGATAATAATTGATATTGATGATTAAAAGATAAAGGATAAATAGGCTACCGAAAATGAGTGAATCCTTTTTTTGGAATAGGTAGAAAAACCCCTTTGATGCCATTATAGCTAAAGCAGGATAAATTATCACCATATACCTGATGCCATTTTGCTTGGTGGGAGAAAACGCAATTAAAAAACTTGCTAAAAACCAGGCCAAAATTAGCCAATTATTAATGTTTTTATTTCTGAAACTTTGGATAAAAAATGGCACAAGCAAAAGAAGAATAGCAACCGGCGTTGTTACCCCCAGATAAACTAGGTAATAATCATAGCCCGGACGCCGAACTTGACCTAAAAATAGTTCTTTAATAGCGCCCCAATGATGGAAACTACTGGCAAGATGAGTCAAAGTATTGGTCCAGAGCCAGGGCCAGGAAAGATAGAGAAACAATAAAGCAATCGCCGGCGTAATTAGTAAATAGATCAAATAAATTCGCTTTTTTTGAAAACTATCCTTACCAAAAATCAGAAGAAAAATTATTGGCAAGAGAATAAAAAGGATAAAATTATTAAAACGAGTGCCGATTGCCAGGCCCAAACTTAAACCCGATAAAAGAAAAAAATTATGGTTTAGTTTTTTACAGGCTCTAATAAATAAAAAAATCGTTAGCGTAAAAAATAATAAAGTCGGGCTGTCAAGACCTAAAACTTTATTAAGACCGACAAGATCTGGCAGGAACGTCAAGATAAGAGCTGAAAGGGCGGCAACTTCGATAGAAAATAAATCTTTGGCCAAATAAAAAACGATTAAGATGGTTAAGGCACCCATAATTGCCGAAGCTACCCGGCCATTGGTGAAATCTCGGCTGTCATGAATATATGATGGAAAACTTACAGCCGCATAAATATATTTGCCAATTGGCGGGTGCTCTTTGTTAATATCCCAATCAGCCGAATTGAAATCCAATTTCCGGAGATTATGCAAGATATTTTTGCCAGCATCAAAATAAGCAATCTCGTCCCAAGTTTCTCCTTGGGCATTAATCCCTATCAGCCGCCAAGCTAAAGCAATTATAACTAGAATTAAAGGCAAAAAACTAATGATTTTTGGATATTTTTTCATTTTAACTTTGTTTCATAGTCGTTTAAGTAATCCATTGCTTGGCTAATATCTTCTGGGGATGTTTGCCGATCTTTTTGGAAAAGAAATGCGCCGTTAATTCTTTTTACCAGCCCATAATCGCTGCGATTTAAGAAATCTTTGATGGTTTGTACTTCTTGGCTTTTGGTTAATGGCCAACTGCTACCAGCCAAAGTAAAGAAGTAATAATCAGCAATTTGATCTGTCTTCCAGTCTTTACCTGGGTAGGCAAAAATTAAATTTCTATTGGCTAAATGGGGTACGACTGAATGCTGGGTATCTACTGAGTTTTTATCAGGGATTACTGCCATAACTTGATGAGCGTCTTTTACATCGGCGGGTATTATATAAAAAGACCGGCTAAAAATTCTCTCCAAAGGCATCTGATGATAAAAACCAATCAACAATGAACATAGAAAGACATAGAAACTTAAAATAATAATCAAATTTTTTCTATATTTTTGATTAAAAAATTTAGCTATCGCCACAATTGCAAAAATTGTCGCAATCGCAAAAACCGGCAGCGGTGAGATACCATAATGGAATCCAAACCAACGGATTGAAGCATCATTCCATAAATTCTCCCCGAGTGTTGGAATTGCTAAGAAAAGAAACGATGGCGCAAACAAAGGTAGTATTCCAAAAGAGCAGAAAAACATAAAGAGGGTGACTCTTTTTTCAAAAAAATTTGCTAAAGACTGCAAAGCATGGATTGGATTAAGAAAAACATTTTTAAGCGCCTCGCCTGGGGTTTTACCCAAAGTGTTGTAAGAAAAATACTCAAAACCAGATGGGGCGAAATGAGGGATGATAACCATGACGGCCAGCCAATACCAAACTATTCCAATCAAAGCAGTCGCAATTCCAATCTTCCAATTATTTTTCCAATAAATAATAAATAACCCCAAGAAAACAACAAACAAGGAAGTATCTTCTTTGCAAAGCAAAAGCAAAAATAAGCTCACAAAATACCATTTCCAATTGTTCTTGTAAGCCAGATAAAAAGCTAAAATATAGAAAGTCGGCACCAAGGTGATGGTATGGAAATCAAAATCAATTGCAAATTGTAAACCAGTAAATATGAAGTAAGCTAAAACAATAAAATAAGCTGCTATTTTGTTTTTTAAGACATCTCTTGCCAACAGAAATAATGGAAAGCCAGCCGCCGCTACGATAATGGCCTGAAGGATTAATAGCATATTAGCTGATGGATAAATCCGGTAAAAAATAATACTTAAAGGAATAAGGATGGGATTAAAATGGTCCCCCCATAAATTGCCGACGGCGCGGATAGTATTTTCCGTAAATTGAAAATGAGAATATTGCCAGAAAGCTTGGGTATAAATACCCAAATCGAAAGCTGAAGAATGAAAGGTGTAATTTCGCATAATGCAAATCAGAGAAAAAGCCAGAGCAAAAAAAATTAGAATAAAGATCAATATCCTCTTTTGGCTTTCCAGCTTTTTGGATAGGCTAAAAATAAAAGGATAAAGATAAGCAGCAATTGAAGTAGCAAGAAAAATAATCGCCAATTGTTGAACAAGCTTTCCTGAGCCCCAAGATATGATTAAATAAAAGACAATTGCTGCCAACGCCAAAATAATAAGATAGCTATTTTTGAGAAAAATTTTTCTAAAGAAAAAAGCAACCAATAAATAAATCAAAACTACTATGTTCACAAAGACAATATAAAGAGCCTTTGGCGAATTGAAAGCGCTATCAGGATTAAAAATCAGGGAGAAAAGAGAATATCCGGTTAGATAGCCGAGAATTATAACGAGCAACCAATAAGGTTTTTTAATAATATTATTTATTATTAAAAAGATTTTTTTCATTCGATTTTTTCAAGACTTATATAATCTAGATAAATTTCGGCTGAGCCATTACTCTGCATTTTAAATTCAACCCCATCTAATTTTTCCGGGATTTGGAAATCTAAAATAATATCCTGATAAACTCCCGGGGTAAGGTCTTTTGCCTCAATATCTTTTTGAGCTATCGGTTGAGTCTCATTACAAGTCACTGAAACGGATCCGAGAATGTCTTGTTCAGGGCTCAGAACTTTTGTCCTAAATTTAATTTGGTAATTCCCCTTTTCCAAACTTACCCAGGGACCGAAGACTGCTAGGTCACTTTCTCCTTTTGCAACATATCTAATATTTTTGGTTTCTGACAAAGAATCTTCAATAGTTTTACCGACCATCGATGGTAAATTTACAGCCGATATTCTATCGCTTAAATCTAATTGATATATAAAATGATATATATGATATTTTATCTGTTTACCCTTTTTATCTAGAGTTAGATAAAAAGAATTATCAGTTGGCATTAACCTGATAATCTCATTGATATCTTCTGCTACCCCCTCCTTCTCTTGGGTGACAATTAATTTCTGATCTTTTTGATGACTAAATTGCAATTGTATGGTTTCCCCGGGGAATACATCATTCGTTGACAAATTAAATGAGCTGGCAACTAAATCAAGATTTTGGCTTTGAGCTTCTGGCAGCGCCGCCGTAAAAAATCCCGATTGATCAGAATAAGTAAAGAGCAGAGGATCTCTTAGATCATCGGTTTTTTTGATTCTGTATTCAATCAAATTTTTAAGATAGTATATCAGGTCGCGGTAATTTATACGCTCAGGTGAAATAACATATTTATCTTCATTCGAATAAATATTAATTAAATCCCTGGAAACAGGAAAACTAGAATTTGAATCAAAAAGTTGCCCCAAAACCAGCGATTGATTGCTCGATAAATTATCCAGTCCACTTTTTAGCCGATCTTCTGTCGCTTGAGTCTTTTTTGTTAATTCAAAAATTGCTGTTTTATTATTCAAATTTGAAGTTGCTACGAGGTTAAAATTATATTTAGAAAATAATTCTGCCGCTAAGGTATCGTGTTCTTCCGGCCCGCCTAAAGCTGTACTATAAATTTCCCAATTATCGCCATCATATCTATAAAATCCGAACATAATCGCATCTTGACTGATATAAACTGGTTTATTCTGATCTAAAGTATTTTCAATATCTTGTTTAAGTGTGGCCTGCGGCGTCTCCCAAATAACATCGTAATGGTCATAACCGGGACTTGTTTTAGCTAAATTAGAAGTAATATATAGACCGTCTTTAGGCAAACTTTTTTGGATGTCGCCAAGTTCTTGAAAAACCCCTGGCTCTGATGCATATTTTTTAATAATTGGGATGCTTATAGCTAAAAGTTGGCCTATTATTAATAAAATTAGAATAACTTGGAGAATTTTGAGGTATGGTTTTTTAGCCTGCCAAGAGATAAGAAAATAGGAGACAGCAATCATCCCAGGGAAAATCGCAATCATACTTGAGCGGCCATAAAGATTGGCATAAAGGTAGAGAGCAGAAATAAATAGACCGGGAATCAACCAGATTAATAAAAATAAAAACTTTTGATATTCTTTATCAAGAAAGAGTTTTATAAACCCAAGAATTGAAAAGAGTGTTCCTAAAGCAGTCATGATAATAATGTAGTTTGTAATTCCAGGTTTTAAGCTAAAAGGCATATGATCGCCGGCATTGCCGCCAAATAAATATTTAAGGGCGGCTAAATAGGTTGGATTATGTCCGGTTTTAACCAAAACAAAAAGGTAAAAAAAGATGAAAAGGATGACCCCGATAAGAATTGGCAAGCTTAAAAGAAAGGTTTTCAGCCAGCCTTTCGGCTTGATTTTGTAAATAAATAATGCTACAAATCCTAATAGCCAGAAGGCAATTTGGGTATGAGTCCAAATCGAATAGCCTAAAGCCAAGCCAGAGAGTATGAGGAATAAATAATTTTTTTTATCAAGCCATAAATAAAATAAATATAGAGATAGAATATAAAAACAGATCATAGTTGGATCAACAATAACGGCAATATTGGAAATCCAAAAATAAGGGGTGATGGCGACTAATAAAGCGGCGAGTAAAGCAATTCTCTTGCCAAATATTTCTTTGACTAGCAAATAGAAAAAAAGGACTGCTAATGAACCAAAGATAGCTGAAGGAACGGCGGCTGCTAAGTAAGTGTCATGGACACTAAAATAATTTAAAAGATGATTTACAAGCCAGGTAAATAGAATATAGCCAGGATGATGTGGCGCATGGCCTGTTGAGATCGCATCAAAAAAATGAGGCAGTTCTGACCGCCAAACATATTGAGCGGAATCAAAAAAATCTATCGAATCATTTAAAAGAAAAATTCGACTGGCTAGGACAACAAGAAAAAGACCTAAAACTATCAAAAAATCTTTATTAATTTTGTTCTTCATGGGTTAGGCCGACTCTCTCGCCCCCCGAATGTTCTTGCCCTTGGCTAATATTATCACACCAGCAAAAATTAGCCAAAACAAGACTGCCAAATCATTTTTAAAATAGGGGGTGTCAACCAAACCCTGTAGAATAACAACTGTCATCGCAGATGTCAATATTTTTGACCAGCTATTTTGAAGCTCCTTTAAACCAATTGAATAAAAAGCGATTAAAAGCCAAATAAAAGCAATTAGACCTATCAGGCTATCTGTAAGCCAAAACATTAAAAATAGGTTATGCGGTGTTAAAGCTTGAGGGGTTATATATTCTGGGAAATTACCCTGATCTTTAGTAAAATCTCCAAAAGCATTTTGGAAATTAGCCAGTCCTACGCCAAGGATTGGATGTTTAGCCCCCAGCTCCAAAGATGCCCCCCAGATCTGCCAACGCAAATTATTTGATGTGGTAACTCTGCCGCTTGATGCCTGAAAGTCTGGTCGAAAAGCAAACCACGCGGCTAAAATTGCCGCCAAGACTAGACATAAAATTGCAATTTTATAAATGAGTTCCTTCCGAATTTTATCCCAAAAAACCAAAATCAGATAAAAAGCCAAACCGCCGGCGGCTGCTAAAAGTCCTGAGCGACTGCCAGAAAAATAAATAGCGATAATATTAATAATAGTAATAACAAAACTTGCAATTGCCAGCCATAAATATTTTTTCCGAAGTAAAATATTTATTCCATAAGCGCAAGTGAGTACTGCAATTGGCGCTAAATAGAGGGCAAGATAATTTGGCGAATAGCCAAAAATACCAATAACTCTGCCGTCTGGAGTAACGTTTCCCATAATTTTTTGAATAATTGTGTGGATACTGACAAATAGTCCGGAGCCTGCAAGGCCATAAAAAATCCAAATAAAATCCTCAATTTCTAAATAACAGATTATGAGCCATACAATTAGCAAAGGATCAATAAAATAGGCTCTAATTTGCCCTAAAGCCGCCATTTTGTCAGGGGCAACATAAAAAGAAATAATTAGAGATAATAAAAGCAGCCCAACTGGTAGCCAGAATTTCCTTTTTGTTTTTAACCACTGGCAATAAGCAATATTTATAAAGCCATAGATAAAGACTAGATAGATGAGAACTTCTAAGACTGTTGTCGGCACCCCGCCGATTGTGAACCGAATCAGATATGTCGGCAAAAATAAGGCTATGAGGCCAATTAGATATTTCATATTTAAATACCCCTCGCTTACATTATAAGAACTTAAAGCTTAAAACTCAAATGTTAAAACAATTTTTACTTTAAATTTTGACCCATTCGACTTCGCTCAGGGTCAACCCTGAGTTTATCGAAGGGTTGAGTTTTTAGTTTTGCACTTCTAAATATCAGATTCTGGACTCCAACTATCAAACCAATTAGTACCCAAATATGAATAATATAGAGAGTAGAAAAGAAATTGTATTGAACTAATACTCCGATAAATGCCGCCAACAGCCCGATTAAAGTTGCCCGCAGGAATGGCTCATGGGCAATTTTTAGAGCAACCAAGCTTCTGACTATCAAGACAATTATGATGCTGGCAAAAGCCAGCAAACCTACAATTCCCGTCTCAACAGCGATCTCCAGATATTCATTATTAACAATATCCCAACCGGTTGGTGGGGCCTGTAAAGGATATCCCCATTTAGCCGGACCAAAATTGCCAATGCCGACTCCCCAAGTAAGATTTTTCTTAAAGATTGTTAAAGCTTGGTCGTAAGACTTCAGCCTTCCCAAAGTTGACTCATCGGAGAGACTCACGTCTTTTAAGGTAATGTGGCTCATAAAATTTTGGTAAGCCCGGGCCTGGCTTTTTGATAGGGCAAAATTGACCCCAAAATAGACTAGAATCAAGACAACAATAATCGCTAAATTCCTCCAAGTAAAAATCTTTTTTAAATAGAAAATCGTAAAAACCGCCAGAGTCGCCACCAGACCAAGATAGCCGCCGCGCGAAACTGTTAAAACGAAATTAACTAATAATAAGGCTAGAAAGCCAACCAACATCCAAAGTGATTTTCGGCCGCTCCTGCCTTTTTTCTCAAAAATCGCTACTTTGCCGAAAAAATAGGCTAAAGCCAGCGAAATCGGGATTAAAAGGTAGTTAGCATAATACAAGGGCTCCATCGAAAAAGCCTGAATGCGCGGGAAACCGAAAATTGCTGAAGTGTAACCTTCTTTTAGCAAGGTTATTGACTGTGGCAATCCTATAACATCACCGCCAAACTGAAAAATACCAAATATCCCGACGAAAAAGCTGGAAATAAATAGGACTAAAACCGTTTTGCGGAGAAGGTCAATATTGGGAATCATATTTACCGTCATAATCGAGAGAGAAATCGTAAACATAATAAAAATAAAGACTTCAATTGCCCGGGTAAAATTCAGCGCCTGGGTTAAAGACAGGGCTAAAGTAATAATGAATAAACATATCGGAATTGCTAGCGCATTTGGTTGGACTTTCCATTTTGTGCGATTAAAGATTAAAGCCAAAATCCAGGCAAATAGCGTTAAGGATCCTATTAAAACATTAATTTTAATATCTAATCCTGCCAAGTTGTAAGTCGGCACTCGCTCAAAAGGCAAGAAAAAAATAATTAATAAGAACCCAACATATGGATTTCTAATAACAAAAAAGAATACGAGAGCCGCGGCGATAAGAAATGGGATTATTGCCAGCGACATCAGTCCAAACATATTGATAATAAAACCAGCCGCCAAAGAAACAATAATCGCGATTGCAGCAACAATTAAACTAGACGAAAGCTTTTTTTCTACTTTCATTTGTTCTGATTATAGCAGGTTTAAGGAGATTTGGGAAGAGTTATGAGGTTGATTCTACCATAAATATTTTATTGATTTTTATAAAAATAAATAATGTTATAGAATAAAACTGGAGGTAAAATGGCTGAGAGTTTACAACCAACAGACGAAGAACAGCAGGAGACAATTGTTACCCCCCTCGACGAATCATATGTTGATCCTGAAACATTAAGCCCGGATGATGTCGAACATTTTCTTAATGAAGGGTTAGTCTCTAATATTAGACCGATTGAGGAAGGCACCCAGAAAGTTCCGGTCCATGCTGACCGAGTATTATTGGGCGATATGGAGCATAAAGATCAAGTGCTGGAAGCTGATATTATCTTGCCCGAAGGTAAAAAATTATTAGTAGTCTATAAACCTGAAAGTGGAATTGGGAAGGGCCCGATGAAAGGAAAAGAAATAACCCTCCCCGACGGCTCGAGTTCTTACACGGCCAAGGAAGCCAGCGCGTGGTTAGTCGCAAAGGCTTTAGGTTTAGCTCACATTACTGCTCCGACAGTTATGCGTAGCCTAGATGAGGGGATTGGGTCTGTCAGACCCTATATCTGGGGCGAACCTTTAGAAACATCGTCTAAAGAAAAGAGGGATGAAGCTTTTAAAAGTAGGTCAAGCTTAGAAGATATTGCTTTGTTCGATTATCTTTTACAGACCCTAGACCGAAGATTCTCCAATCTGCTTTTAGTTGAAAACCCTTCTGGGAATCAAGTAAAAGCCATTGATCATTCATTAACTTTTGTTAGTGAAAGTTTCGCCTCACGCTTTCACAAAAAAGGACCCCGCTTAATGATTGCTTACGACAACTCTCAAGACCCGCCAAAATTAAGAAGAACCCCCCTCCCTGAAAGACTAGTGGCTAGCCTTCAAAATCTAATATCGCAAGAAGATCAAATTACACAAGCTTTATCTCCCCTGTTAAAAGATCAGGAAATTCAAGATCTATTTTTAAGAGCTAAAAAAGCCCTCGAGCAGGGAACTTTTCTCTAATAAGTTCACTAAACGAGAATCGACCAGAGGACCGTTAAGCCATAGGCAATTACAGAAATAATTAGGCCATAAAGAAGAATTCTTATTGAAAGATAGAGATATAATTTTCGGGGAATATTAGAATAATTAGTCAAATTATAGACCTCTTGAATATAGGCGTCGAAAATCTGGTTTTTGTCCTTTAAAGCCCCATGAATCTCGGCTCGATATTCTTCAAGCGACTTCGACTCAATATAATGATGGTAAAAAAAGCTTTCTTTTTGACCTTTCTTTGATTGATAATGGGGCGGTTTTAAGGCAATAATGGCGCACAAAAGCGAGGCAAGGAGTGTCCCTAAAGCCAGCCAACCGACCCAGTTAGTCATCAAAGTATCGTGGAAATAAGATACAAAAACAACAATTAAAGCCGAATCAAAACCAATGACTATGTTTGACCGCACATCAAGGACATTACGGATTTCTGTCTGTTTATCAAGCAGACTATCCATAAAAGTCACCTGTGAAAGCGTGTCAATTTCTTTTTTAAATTCCTTGTCTATATCCTTTTCGACTTCTTTTGCAATATTTTCTTCGATAGTACCCTCCTTAGTGATATCAAATTTAGTATAACAAATTTTAGACTTATTGAATAGAAAAAAGTCTTTCTAAAAGGGGCTTGATTATTAACCAGCTCTATGTTATAAACAAAATTACTGCACTATTTTCGCGGAGATGACGAATGCCCGAGCCCATCGCAGATGTAAAACCCACTGTTCCCGTTGAACCAATCCCACTCCTAACCGCTATCAACCAGCGCCGCCGCCGCGCCAACATCACTGCCACCAAGGTTTTCCTTGGCAGCTTTATAGCGACTACCTTAGCCAGCTATCTACTGTGCAAACTCCTTGTCATTGACAAGACCTATGTCGGCGGCCTCACCACCCTCTACAGCCTCTTCGGCTTCCTCTTCTCCTACACCCTCTCCCTTATCATCCATCGCCGCATCGATCCCCCCGCCTCCTGATCCGTCAGGAGGCGTACTTTTAATAAGAAGATTTTTCTTTGCCGTGAAAGATAGTATTAACCAAAATCCTTAGACCTTTCGGTAAAAAGAAGAAAATATATTTGATGAGTGCTAAAATAGTCCATTTTGCATACATTCCCCTGGTTTGGTGGGTTAATAAAGCTTGCCTGAATTCTTCGGCGGTTTTGCCTTCAAATAAGGTGTAGCCTTTACCAATCGCCTCAATAATATGAGCATCTGATGAACCGGTTTCTGCCTGCAAAAGATAAGTATGGGTAATAATCCCCGCCCTAATATTTTCATCTGACAAAGTTGGCGTAGCATTGACGACTTCAATCGCATCCAAATTTTTACCGAGTTTAATTAGATTCCAAAAGCCAAGACCGTTCATAACCGGAATATCGGGATTTTGCATATTGGTCTGTTCAAAAGGGTGAACCGCCACTGCTAATCCACCCTGAGTATGAATCCTGCGAATAACTTCTTTGGCATGCAAACCACCCGGAATTTCTTCTTTAAGATATAGACCAGCAATATGACCTTCAAGGCTGGTAATTTCTTCTCCTAATATTAGCTCAAAATGATAATTGCCAATTCTCATTAAATCCTGGGCTTCAAAAGCGCCTTTCATGGTATCGTGATCTGTAATGGCAATTACATTCAAATCAGTCTGATTCTGAACAAACTCCAAAATCTCCTGAATGTTGGGCCGGCCGTCGGAATAATTGCTGTGAATATGGATATCAGCTTTGCCTAAGCCAACCCATTCTTCAATTTTCTGAACTCCTTGTTTAGGCATTTATTTCTCCTTGTACTTTTCCGCTTGCTCCCAGGCGAGCTCGAAAAGTCTTCTTTGGGCTTCTGCAATATCTTTTGATTCAATAATGACACCAATTTTCTCCCTTAAAGACATAAAAGCAACCTTATTATCATAAACATAACATTCTGGCACTATATCCATCATCTCTTTGGGGACTATTCTTATCTCGCGGAGAAGCTCTTTATCGTGTTTTTTGTACTCATGAGCTGTTGGAAGATCATTAACAACCGCTTTAATAAAAATGCCTTTTGCGGCGCGTCTTTTGTAATAATCATGGAAATAATCAGCCATATAAGCTTCTAAATTTCCTGTGCTATTCCAAGCTAAAATCTCAGTTTTTGAAGATAACGAATCCTCATAAATTGATTTTAAGCCATCTTCACCTTCAAAAAACCTAATTTCTGGCTGTTTTCCAATTTTAGATAAGGCTTTAAATTGAGGCAGCGCTTTTTCAAAAGAAACAGCTCGATTTTTCATTTCAGAAGCCAAAATTTCAGGTAATTCAGCAACAAATAATTGCTTATCTTTTTTAAAAGTCCGGCTTATTATTCCTTTATGAATCAATTCTTCGATAATATAATAAGTATTTACTCTCCCTATACCTGATTTTTGGGAGATATTAGAAATTTTTGATTGCCCCAACTCCAAACACGCCAAGTAAGTTTTGGCCTCTTTTTCATTTAACCCAAATTCTTCAAGCAATTTTTCTATATTCATTGTTGTAAATTTTTTTTACATATATTAATTATATTATACATTTATTCTTATATCTTGTCAATATTCATGTAATAATACTTGACAATTATATTGCATTACACTATAATTAGTAGTTTACAATGGGAGACCAACCTGTTGTGACAAACCAAACTAAGGAGGAGTCCGATGGATTTTCCGCCGCAGCTTCAGTCACTTCATTCCTACATCTGTTTCGAGACGATTTACTTACCTTCTCTGATCGCCAATGAGTTGGCAAGCTCGACCACTCACCCCCGATATGGGGACCTCTTAGAGAAGTTTGGACAGTTCAACGCTGCCTTAGGGGAGTTCCCCTCTAGTACAAAGGGCATCCCAGCAAAAGTTGTGAAGGAGGCAGCAGAGAGACTCAGAGATTCAGCTGGATCTCTGAGCGACATTGCGAGAGAAATCAACCCGCAAAGTCCTCTGGCTATCTATCTCCTAAGGTTTCACCTACAACTTAATCTGTTGGTGCTAGGTCTAATCTAGGTGTAGCAAGGTCGTACATTCCAAAGGAGAATCCGGTGAAGTCCGCCCCGCACCAGAAAATCGGTGCGGGGCTTTTGTTATTTATAAGATTAATTGTCTATTTCAATTTAGCCATCAATTCCCAATATAAGCGCGATCGCGACTAAAATGGGAAAGCATTGACAAGATTTTGTTATACCTATTTTCTTGCTCGAGCATAAAAAGTGGTATATTTTTAGACCCTTGACAGCCGATACATCATCGCTTGTATAATAAATAGTGCAATGGCAAAGAAAAAAATGATAATTGAAAATTTGGCAGTGAAGATAGACGGCGTAGCCAAAACTTTGGATACTTTGGTTTTAGTTACCAAAAAGGGTTTTGATGAAAACACCCAAGAACATCGGAAGATAGGGAATGAATTAAAAGAACTCAAGAACGGTCAAGACCAGATTAAACTTCGTTTAGACAACGTTTCCTATAGATTTGAACTAATAGCTCTTTCCAAACGAGTGGAATTCTTGGAAAAGAAACATGGTATCTCTCATCGCTAATCTATTTTACGAGTTCTAATAAAATCTGCTCAATTATTTGAATGGTTTTTTGGGCGTCGAAATTGGCTAAAATATATTCTCTGCCGTTTTGGCCTAATTGATCTCTTAACTTCTCATTTTTGAGCAATTTCCGCATCGCTTCTGCTAACGCTTTTGAATCTCTTTCAGGTACTAAAATACCAACCTTGTCATTGATATATTCAGGAATTGCCCCGGATTTAGTAGTAATTACCGGCGTACCACAAGCTAAAGACTGTAAATTTACCATTCCCACCTGCTCTTCCCACCGTGGCAAAGTCACTGACGGCACAACCGTAAATAAGGCATTGGCAAAATATGGCGGCAGATCTTGGACTTTCATCGAAGGCATAATCTTGGTTTGAGAACCTTTAATTTTATCTACCAATCCCCCGCCACCGATAAATAATAGTTCGATATCCGAAAAATCTTTCTTGATTGCCTCCCAAGCTTCCAAAAGATATGGTATTCCCTTTGCCTCATCTATTCGGCCAGTGTAAAAGATATAATCAGTTTTTAGCTTTAAGTTTTTAGTTTTTAGCTTTGGCCTGAAAAGGCCAACGTCTACTCCCCAAATACCATAAAGCATTTTGATGATTTTTTTAGGATTCGTGCCGACTTCTAAGAGATTTCTCCTGGCGCCATCATTTAAAGCAAAGATTAAGCTGGCCTTTTGGGCGTAGTTTTTAAGTATTTTTTTTAAGAAAAAGGCGGTTACCCCTCCGAAACGTTTGTTTGCCGGTCTATTTTCCAGCATTGGAAAAATTAACGGTATATTAAGCCTGCGCGATACTCTCATCGCTAGAAGACAAATGTTTAATTGGACTCTTGAGCCATATGGTTCTGCTCCCTGGATAATATCTGGCTTGAGTTTAAGTAATTGATCTTCCAGATCTTTTAAATCTTGGTATTGATTCGCTCCTTTCAAATCCTCTTTTTTTAAATCTTTATATGGCGCAACCCGATAAAAATGCCGCACCTCAAATTGTTTAAAATATCTTAAGGGATGCTGGTTATCATACCTTATAGCATCAGTGAGAATGGCCAGAATAGGTTTAGCCATTTGCCGCCTCCTCAAGCGCCCTTAGCACTTCCTTTGCCGCCTTTTCCCAGGAGAATTTATTGGCTTGAGCTTTTAACTGGGTATTTGACACCTTAAATTCACCCTCTAAAACCCTCTGTAAGGCGCTAGAAATTGATTTTGGTTCAGTCGGGTCTATAAGGAGGGCAGCTTTGCCAGCTGCTTCAGGCATAGAAGAAACATTCGAAGTAATTACTGGTGTGCCAAAACTCATTGCTTCAATAATCGGGATTCCAAAGCCTTCATATAAAGAAGGATAAACAAAAACTGCCGCCTCTCGATAGAGTTTGGCCAGCATATTATCATCTTGATACCCTAAAAATATTACTTTATCTTTAAGATTTTCTTTTCTTAGAACCTGATAAGTTTCGCCAGTATTCCAACCTTGAGCGCCAACAACAACAAGGGGAAATTTCTCTTGTAATTGAGCTGAGAGCATTGCATAAGCGCGGAATAACCCGATTAGATTTTTGCGAGGTTCAATTGTCCCGACAAATAAAATATAGGATTTTTCTTTAAGTCCTTGTGGCAGTTTCTTTGCGGGTTCTGGCAGCCTTGTCAGCCCCGGATAGGTAACCACAACTTTTGAAGAAGGGATTTTTAAAATATTGAGGACATCTCTTTTAGTTGCTTCAGAGATGGCGATGATTTTTTCGGCTTTTTTGCAGGCTATTTTTGTTCGTTTACTTAATCGTTCTGAAACTGCCTGCCCTCGTTGGTCAGGAAATAAAAAAGTTGTCATATCATAAATTATTACAACCTGAGGAATCTTTACTCCCAGATTTACTTCAAGAAAACTCGGCGCAAGCAGGACTTCGGATTTTCCCAAAGTTCTATTAAACCAAGGGATTTTCCAAGCCCAGATTTTCTCCTTCAATGCGCCAGGGATCCTATAGGTTTTAATTTCAACATTAGGCTTTTTAAACTTTTGAATTAATTTCTCTTTTTCAAGGCTTTTTCGAAAATAAGAAAAAAACAATAAATACTGATTTTTATGGTCAGTTTTTAAAAGATTCTCAATCAGTTGGTATGTTATCCGGCCAATTCCGGCCCTTTCAGTTACAGCTCTAGTAGCATCAATGGCTATTTTCATTTTTGACTTTCTAATACCTCTTTATAAACCTCTATTGTTTTTCGCGCAGTTTCTTTCCATGAGAATTTTTTAGCCTGTTTTAACCCGGCGATAATAAGTTTTTCGGCCAACTCTTTATTTTGGGAGATTCCAATCATCTTGTTTGCCCAAAGCTCTTCATTTTTAGGAGGAAGCAAAATCCCCGTTTCACCAACAACTTCTGGCAAAGATGAGGTATTTGACGAAATCACCGGTGTGCCGCAGGCCATCGCTTCCAACGGAGCAAAACCAAAACCTTCATAAAGACTGGGGAAAGCAAGAGCGGTTGCGCCCGAATAAAGCGCTGGAATATCAACTTCGTCGGCATAGCCGGTAAATATTACTCGATTTTCAAGTTTTAACAATTTAACCAGCTTGAAAAGTTCTTCGTAGTACCATCCCTTTTTACCAGTAATAACCAAATTTTCAGGTATTTTTTTGGCAGCAATCGCAAACGCCCTCACCAAAAAAGGCAGATTTTTACGGGGCTCTAATGTGCCGACATCAATGAAGTAACGAGACCCAGTTTTATATTTTTCTTGAATTCTGGCTTTCTCTTTTGGAGACTTAATTGGCCTGAACTCATTAGAAACAGCCAGATGAATAACTCGGATTTTCTTTTCGGGAATTTTAAGGACCGAGATTATATCCTTTTTGGATTGCTCTGAATCAGTAATAATCATTTTGGCTGCCCGGTAAGAAAAGGTCATCCACCTAGCAAAATATAGCCTTGATGCTAGCGGCAAATTTTTTGGAAAAAGCAGAGGAATAAGATCATGACAGGTAACGACAACCTTTCCTTTGTAAAATAGAGGCGCTGAAAAACAAGGTTGATGCAAAATATCAGCTTTTTGTTTTTTAGCTATTTTAGGAAACATAACCTGATCCCAGATAAATCTTTGCGGGGTTGAAAAATCTTTTTCAGTATCGGGCCTGACAAGAATATACTCATCACCAGGATCAATCTTTTTTAAGTTTTCAACTAGGTTTTTGACATAGGAACCGAATCCTGTTTTTTGGCCTAAAGTTGTTTGAGTATCTATCGCAATTTTCATTCTTTTCTCCCCGGCAATAAGTCTAAAAACATCTGTTTGTTAATCCCTCTTAAGAGCCAAAGAACGCCCAAGTAAATGATCATCGCTAGAAGGATTAAGATTATCAGATTGAAACTATTGGCCCAAAAGTATAAGAAAAGCCCTAAAATCAGGCTGGCAAGTGTAACTTTCCATAAAATTTTTAGATCATATTTTACCTTGAGCAACCCCTGAAGCACCCACCAATAGAAAGTAATGACAACGATTTCAGTGAGAACGGTTACCAATGCCGCCCCAATATAGGAGATTTTGGGGATCAAAATCAAGTTCAAGCCAATGTTAAAAACCACAAAAACAAGATTGGGGATGATTAATTTAGACTGTTTGCCCAAAGCAATCATTAAATAACCAAACATGCTTGAGAAAAACGCCAGCACCACGCCAATAACCAGAATCTGGAGAACTGTCACCGAGGTCGCCGGCAGCCCCCAGACTGGCGGAATTGTATGGGCTGTCACAAACTCCTGTCCGGCGACAATCCTGATGATTCTTTGAGCAGTAAAAACTATCCCTAAAACAATCGGCAAACCAGCTAAGGCCAGAAAATCAAAAACTTTCTGAAGGGCATTTTTTAGCCTTTCATCTTGGGTATAGATATAGCGAGTCACAATCGGAAAAACATTACCCATGAAAATAGATGGAAACAAAAGCAAAATCTCTAGAACTTTATAAGGAGGACCATAAATGCCAACATCTTCGGAAGTTCTCATTAAAGAAAGCATTACCGAATCAATCTTAAAATAGATAGTTCCTAATATAAGCACGGCTGCCATCGGCAAAGCCAGCCAAAATAGCTTCCGCCAATAGGTAAAATCAAAAGCTGGCCGAAAATTGACGTAAATTTTGCCTAAGTAAGCGCTTAAGATAAAGTTGATAAAATTACCAATAGCATAAGCCCAAAGGATAAGATTTAATCCTAAGCCCAATTTAATAAGATATATTGTCAGGACGAAAATTATGATTCTCCCGATGACATCAGTCAAAACCGCTTTATCCATTCGATGTTTATTTTGGAAAATCCCAATATAAGTTGAGTTCAAAGCTAAGAAAAGTGAGGCTAAAGCAATAATGGCAATTCCTCCTCTAAAATCTGCATATTGAGGGATAAAGAGGCCGATAAGGGAGGCTAAACCAAAAATTACGATGCCGATAATTGTTCTTAAGGTTAAAACATTGGAGGTCGCCTTATTTATATCTGCTTCGGGTTGGGCAATTTCCCTAACTAATATCCAAAAAAAGCCGAAATCTGCAAATACCGCAAAAAAACCAATATAAGCGAAAATCGTTGTATATTGGCCATAGCCGGAAACTCCCAAATATCGGGTAAGGGCGGCAACTAAAAATAGAGAAATGACAGTTGTTGCCACCTTACCGATAATTTGGATAGCTGTGTTGTAAAAAACTTTTCTGGTATAAGACATATAATAATGGCGCGCCCGACAGGATTTGAACCTGTGACCTTGAGATCCGCAATCTCACGCTCTATCCGCTGAGCTACGGGCGCATTTCCCGCAATCTGGCGTTCTACTTGTCCCGCATACAGCGCACGGCGTGACAGAACGTAGTTCTGTAAGCCAGTAAGCTGTTGTGCTGGGATCCATTGCCTTAAGGCATGCACTACGAGGGAATCTCGTTCTATCCGCTACGCAACGCTTTATCTTACTCCATTTTAACCTATTTTTCAATGATTTAGAACAAAAGGGGACTTTTATTTTAAGAAGGAATTTGCTAGAATTAATCTGTAATTGGAAGGGTGTCTGAGCGGTTTAAAGAGCCGGTCTTGAAAACCGGTAGGCGCGCAAGCGTCTCGTGAGTTCGAATCTCACCCCTTCCGCCAAAATCACGGAGAGTTGGCCGAGTGGCTTAAGGCGACGGTTTGCTAAACCGTTGGTGGCCTAAAAACCGCCACGGAGGTTCGAATCCTCCACTCTCCGCCATTAAAAGACCTAAAGGTCTTTTTTAATATCTTGACTTTTTGCTAAATTTTGCTGGTTCTCATATATTTAAACCACAATGACTTTAGCTATTTTAATTCCCGCTTACAATGAGGAAGAAGCAATAACCAGAGTAATTAAAGCAATTCCTAAAAAAATTGCCGGTATTTCTAAAAAAGCAATTTTTCTTATTGATGATGGCAGCTCTGATCAAACTTCACAATTGGCCAGAAAGGCCGGAGCAGAGGTTTTAACCCTGCCAATTAATCAGGGGGTAGGGACAGCTACTATCACGGGTATTGAGGCAGCAAAATTCATTGATGCCGATATTGCTCTGACGCTCGATGGCGATGGCCAGCATGACCCCAGAGAAATTAGTAAAATTGTTGGCTTAATTTTAAAGAAAAAATACGATGTTGTTATTGGCTCACGGATTATAAATCGCAATCTGATGCCAAAATATAAATTAGCCGGTAACTTTATAATGAATTGGATTACCTTTGCTCTATATGGCCTCTGGGTTAAAGATTCACAATCAGGATTTAAGGGTTTTTCCAAAAACGCTATCCAAAAACTTCAGCTTTCCAGTCAGGGATATGAGATTTGTTCCGAAATAATTGGCGAGATTCAGCGCTTGAAGCTTAAATATTTTGAGATGCCGATAAAAACCATTTATACAAAATATTCCAAAAACAAGGGACAATTTTCGCTAAATGGGGTAAATATTGTTTTAAAATTAATTATTAAATTAATTAGCGGTTAAAATGCTTTTTACAAAAATAGTTGCTTTAATTATTGGTTTGGTGGTTATAGTCAAAACTTTTACAGACTACAGAAATAAAGAAGAAAATTTGCAGATGGTTTTGTTTTGGGTAATTGTCTGGGGTTTAACCATCTACGTTGCTTTCTTCCCTACCGTTATTGGAGAGGTAATTGCCCGTCTTGGCAATAAAAATTATACGATCGGCCAAATTGTCGGAACAGGGTTTGTTTTCATTTTGTTTATCACTTATCGAATCTATGTTAAAGCCAATCGTTTAGAAAAGCAGCTTAATCATTTAATAAGAAAAATAGCTCTAAATGGCCTGAAAAATAACAAAAAGAAAAAATAATTAAGTTTTGAGATCTCTTAATTTTCCTTCAAAATGCTTGGCAATTTGCTGAAGCGAAGGGTTATTGTCTAGAAATTTGGTAGTATTAACTTTATTTAATAACTGATAAAATTCTCCTGGATGATTGATATCAAAATAATAGATATGATTCTTGCCTTTTTGATCTGGAAATGAATCAATCATTCCTTTTAGTTTTGTGGCAATAACCGGTTTGCTACAAGCTAGGTATTGATAAATTTTGCCAGGGAAAATTAAATTGGTTAATTTGTTAATCTCAAAAGGATTGATACAAATATCAGCTAAATTAATAATTTTTGCTAAGTCTCTATAGTTAATAAAGCCTGTCAAAATAACATTTTTTTGCAGATTTAAATCAATAATTATTTGTTTTAGATATTGATTTTGCTCGCCTTCGCCAGCAATTAAAAATTTTAGCTTAGGATATTTTTTTAGATACCGTGGGAGAGCCTTAATTAGAATATCTAATCCTGAAAAATTGTATAAAGTACCGGCAAAGACGATTATTGGATTTGCACTTTCTAGACCATATTTTTTTAATAATATTTTGTCTTTTTTTTGTGGGAAAAAAAGATCAGCGTCAGAACCGGTGGGCAAATAATGGGTTGTTTTTTTATTTCCTCCCATCCTGATAGCATAATTTGCTAATTTGGGAGTGACAGCGATGATCTCATCTACCTTCCGATATATCAATTTCTCCAAGATATAGGTCGGCCATGAGAGTAGCTTGCTGGGAACGATTTGATGCAAAACATCAAGCAGTCTAAATAGAATAGGTATTTTATATTTTCTTGCGGCAATTACTGTTTGTAACCCGTTGGTTGGGACTGCAAAAAGGACAATCCGATCGATTTTATACCTTTCAATAACTTTTTTGATAAGACTAAAATAAGCGATAAAAGCAGATATCCTTGAAAGAATTGGTATCTTGATAATCCCCGGCCGAATCAAAGTAATGCCTTTTTTCTTATTCGCCTTCTTAACATTATGAAAATATTGAGTCTTAAAAGTCCCAAAATCAAAAAAATTCTTCTTACGCCATTTGGTTGGAAAATCAATTACATAAACTCGGTGGCCTTTGGAAGCTAAAATTTCTGGAATAATTTGGTATTCGAAGACAACTTTCTCAATATATTCAGTTTCGTGGATAAAAAGAATTCTCATTTGAGATAAAAGCTTAGGACAATTTTGATAACAGTATCTGAGACATTTTCCGCTAAATATTCTTTTGGTGGCTGCCAGCTTCTTTCTTTGCCAGTGACAGTTTCAACGCCCTTCAATATCGTAATTGGTTCACAACCGGAAAGAAAATTACTGCCAACTTCGATAGTCTCTGGCCGCTCGGTAGTATCGCGCAAAGTTACATTGGGAACTTTAAAAATACAGCACTCTTCTTGAACTGTACCGGAATCTGAAAGTACGCAGAAGGCATTTTTTTCTAATTTCACAAAATCAAAAAGGCCTAATGGCTCGCTTAATTTAATCAACTTATTGATCTTGATCTTTGATAAATTATCAATTCTTTTTCTGGTACGAGGATGAACGCTCCAAATAATCGGCTTTCTATATTTAGCTGCTAACTGGTTGAAACTCTTGATGAATTTTAATAACCTTTCTTGCCTATCAACATTTTCTTCGCGGTGTAAAGTAATTAGAAAATATTCTTTCTCTTTAAGTTTTAACTTTTCAATAATTTTGCTTTGATTAATTTCTTCTTCAAAATTATCTAGAACTTCTTTAATGGGATTGCCGGTGACATAGATTCTCTGACCTTCAATCCCCTCTTTCAAAAGATTCGCCCGGCTTCTTTCTGTATAAGGCATCAATATATCGCTTGAGTGATCAATAATGCGCCGATTTACTTCTTCGGGGACGCGGTCGTCATAGCAGCGGTTGCCGGCTTCCATATGAAAAACTTTTACCCCTAATCTTTTGACAATAATTGCTGCCAGAGAACTATTGGTATCGCCCAAAACTAAGAATCGATCCGGCTTTTCTTTGCGGACGATTTTTTCCATTTTTTCCAAGATAATGGCGATTTGCTCGCCAAAAGAGCCCTTGGCGCCTAACCAATAATCTGGTTTACGGACATCAAGTTGCTTTAAAAAAATTTCATTTAGATTGGCATCGTAATTTTGACCGGTGTGGACCAAAACCTGATTAGCAACTTTATCAAGTTTCTTTATAATTAAACATAATCTGATAATTTCCGGCCTGGTGCCTAAAATCGTCATTATTTTCATCGTTTTTCCTTCTTTGATCTATTTTTACCAGATTCGGGGTAGACGAGCCAAGATACTCGTTTATAACTTTCTTTAGGATTATTAACCTTAAATGCATAGCCCAAAGAAGTATAATTAGGACTAATTGGTAAGCCACAACCAGAACCGACATAGCCCGGAGCCGGTTGTTTTAAAATCCTTTGCCACCAAAGATTGTCAAACCATACTTTAACGACTTCCATATCACATGAATCATCGGTGTAGATATAACCATTATTAATAAGGCGGGGCCAAATATATTTAATGCAATCCTTTATCGAGGTTAAGAGATCGACATCCAAAAAAGCAAAAACAATTGGTTTTTTTAAATTTTTTAAACTATTGGCAAAAAAACCAGGTAGAAATTGGCAGACAGGTAGCTCGCCATAGTCAGAAAGATTCTTTTTAACTTCTTCCAAACCGGCTGAATACATGCCTTTTTTATAGAAGCCAAATACTCCTACATGAGGATATTGATGGATGACATTCTTATCATCTTCTGGCAAACCTTGGAAAGAATCAGCAACTATTAACTTTCTCTTAACGATTTTAGCCACCAAAGATAATCCAGCGGTACTTGCTCCTTTCCAGCAGCCGCACTCGATAATATCTCCCTTAACTTTGGGTGAGATTTTAAAAATTTCTGTCGCTAAAATTACATTTGTTAGCCATGACGTCCCAGAAGGAATCTTTTGATGTATCTCCTTAAATTTCTCAACCAAAGCTTCTTTTCTCTGGCGGTTGATGTGATAAGCAGAACCAATTTTATTATCGTAAAATTTTTCTAAAACATAATCTGTCATTTCAATATTCGTAAGACCGCTTTTTTCAATTATGGATCTTATTTTTTTGCCTAAAATATTAATTATTGGTGATAAAATTAGGTTCTGTTTCATAAGAACTCCGCGAGCTCCCTAATCATTTCTTCAACTGTCAGTGGTTTTTTATAACCAGCTGCTCGCCAGATTTTTTGATTAGTTTTGGGATCAGTTGTCGCCAAAGTTCTATCGATAACTTTTGGTGCTTTGACCGGAGTGATTTTAATATCCTCGCGATTGAAATATTTGGCAAAGTACTGGAGCATCTTGGCTTTGGAAGGCTTATCAGCAGCAATAATATGTTGGAAGTTTGGAATTTTAAGATTACTTTTTATTATACCAATACAGATCTTACCAAAATGATAAGTAGTAACGCCATTCCATTTATGATTAGAAAAACCATTAACTTTGGCATTTTTGGGCTGGGTTAAAAACCAATCCATTAAAGAAACATGGGCTTTTGGTTCTGGTCCGATAATTGAATCGCGTAAATGATAAACATTGGGGAATTTAGCCTCACCTAAACTCTTGGTTTTACCATAAACGTCTGAAGGATCATGCTCATCATTTTCTTTGTAACTTCCTCTTTTGCCAGAAAATGAGCAATCGGTTTCAATCTGGACGATTTTCGCCTTGGCTTTCAGAGCCGCTTTAGCTAAATTATGAGGATAAAGCGAATTAATCTTGATCGCTCGCTCTATTTCCTCATGATTATCATCATGAATATAGGGTTTTATTAGACCAATGCAGTTTATTATCCAATTATTACCACGGATTATCCGTAAAATATCATTTATGCTGGCTGCTTCTACATCCAAGGGCTTAATTTTTAGTTTTGGATATTTTTTTTGAGCTTCTTTAATTTCCTTTTGATTTCTTAAAGTAGCAGAAACTACAAAATCTTTTTCTTTTAGAAAAACATCTAAGACCATTGACCCCAACATGCCATTTGCCCCCAAAATAATAATCTTATGTTTCATTGAATCTCCTTGTAAATTATTAATAGCGTAAAGGAGTATTTTTTGCAAGGGTCTTAGAACGAAAAGAGGCGCCCGCCGGCGCCTCACTATTCCCCTCTAGTTCGATCTTCAGGGCAAAAGCCCTATCTGTTTCAAGTATGCCGCAAGCAGCCAAGGTTGCCGTTCAGTGTAGGTGAAAACTTCCGCCCCGATATCACTAAAGGCCTTACAGTTCCCTTGGCTGTCATCGACGAAGAGGACTTCGTCTCTTCCAGCCTTGACCTTTAGATGTCGTGGGATCCAGCGATCGATGATGTCCTCCGGGACGCCTGGGTCAGCCTTGTAGTGACCATGTATATCAGACCGCCAGGTTTTGAACTGGCTGGCAAACCGAGGTTCGAGCTGGACATATCGCTCCCATTCCGGTATGCAGGTATTAGTCACGAAGCCGACCGGCATCTTTGCCATCAGCACCTCAACCAGAGACAGCGCTCCCAAGTCAACAGCATAGATGTGGGAAGCGTCGATACTGTTGATCTCATCATCCGATATCGATACCCGCCACTCCATCCTTAGACGTTCGCAGTAATCGTGCCATTCCAGACGACCCTTGCCAGTTTCGGCGTAGTCCGGCCGCTGAAAGTAACCTTCTGCGAGATCGCGAGGTATGCCATGGCGTAGAATATAGTCCTCGATCGTCCGTTGATGGGCAGCCAGCATCAAGACATTGCCGATATCAAACAGGACTACCTTGATCTTGCTCATCGCCTTCCCTCCTTCAGCCAGCCGAGGCCGCGTGGGCCAAGAACTGCTCGGGAAAGGTGCGAGATGTTGAACTCGATGGCCTCGCCGGAAAGGGCAAGGTGGAGACCGCAATGGTCAAGACCGCCTTCGGCGGCAAACTCATACATTATCGGACTTTTGTCCGGACGCGGGCTGACGCCGACAATTTTGCGATTGAGCGCTATCCATGCCGGTTCATCTTTCTCCGGATTACCAGGGCGGTTTTCAGTATCAAGTACCCGCCAGCCGCTGTCAGGCAAATCCAAAAAGGCAATTGCCTGATGAGTGAAATCGCCCACCGGACCGACGACGATAATCCCCGGCCTGTTATCAAGAGTGTCTTGTCCGATTGGCATAAACCTGATTTGCGCTTCATATCGGCAAGGGAAATCCGGACGAACGACATTCCACCATAGCCGTTGTTCTTCGTCCAGACGATTTTGACATTCGGCAAGCTCTACCGGCAGTAAGAAACGTAGCCAACCGTCTTCCTGATACACACCCAGCTCGACGGTCTCGCTCATTTGTTCAGCGACAAGATTGAAATCTTCGGCCATGCCGCCAGAAGGTTCGGCCACGTTCCAGATTGTTGGGGCGCCGGTGTTGCGAACCTCCGCCAGATACATCAAATCGCCCATTGGGCCATACTTAGCCTTTAATTTCTCCGTCAGCGGTTTGGTAAGGAGCTCCAGCGCCGATGTTCGAACCAGCATCGCAGTTGCTCCACCCATATAGCCGAGTGTTACAAACGATCCAGGCACGAACTCACCGGTTTCCTGATAGTGCCACAGGCGTCCGAAGACTCCACGGGCAGCTCCTGAATCGTCGAAATCACGCGGACGTGGGGTATCCATTCCCTGAAAGTTGCTGGTGTGAGCTGTGATTTTGCCTTCACTATCGATAATCCCTGCGATGCGTGCTTGTACCCACTTGAACGCCATCTCATCTCACCTCCGATTGTCAAGGTGCCTTCAATTATAACAGAGTTGATTTGTAAATCAAGAGATTAATAAGAGAACTATTTCATCTTATCTTCATAGACCGGCAAATCCCAGTAACGCGGGTCAAAGCGAAAGTCGTCATTTTTTGATTCGGTAAGGGTTGAAGTTGAAAAAAACATAATCTCCATATCATCTGTCAGCGACATAAATCCATTGGCGAAGCCCGCCGGAATATATAAAACCGCTGGCTTTTCCGCTTTAAGCCGGAAACGATGAACGACAGCTTCCTTCGAAGGTTTTTCCCAATTATCAACTGCCACTGCCCCGACCAGCGCCTCACCTTTCATTACCATTACGTATTTGGCTTCGCGCTTATGAGCATGCCAGCCCCTGATTAATCCAATTTGACTATTGGCAACTTTATAGAATCGTTTAACATCTTCCAGACTAAAATCATTGATGAAACTTACTTGGCCTCGAAGATCTTTGGCAATCCCTCCTTCAATCAAAGTTGGTTCTTCAGGACCATCCTTAATCTCGGCTATTTTGTGGGTATTGAACTTCGAAAGATAATATTCGTTGGTAAACCGAGGACTGACAAAATCTCTGATTCTGCCTTCTTCCAAAATTTTCTTAAGCTCTTTAATTCCGTCTTCAATCTCATATTTGGGCGAAAATTTTAAAATTCTTTTAGCTTTATCGATTTTTACTCGATAATTGCGGGTGTCTTCAAATTTCATCTCAACTTTTTCTATTTCTAAACTCGGAAAGATTTTAACAACTTTTTCCGCTAGATCCAAAATATTAATATTTTCTTTTCTTAGATTAAAAATGCCCTTCTTGGTTGTCGTAAGATTATCAACTGCAGCTTTGGCCGCATCCTTGACATGCAAGAGCGGTCTGTATTGTTTACCGCCAAAGACCTTCAACTTGTTATCATAGAAAGCCCGCACTGTCATGGTGTTGACTACCAAATCTAATCTAATTCGTGAATATTCATCGCTTACGCCAAAAAGTGTTCCTAAACGAAAAATAATTGAATTTTTATCTAATAGATATTGTTCGGCTGCCAACTTTGTTTGCGCATAGACCGACAAGGGATTTAAGGGCGCATTTTCATCCAGTTCGCCGTCTTGAGCGCCATAAACCGAGCAAGTGGACATATAAATTATCCGACCGTTAAAATTTTTTGAAAACCATTCAGTTTCTTTAGTATTAATTTCTTCAGAAATTTCCGGATTCAAAGCACAAGCGCCGTCACCAACTAAGGCTGCCAGCCAAACAACCGCGTCGGCCCAGCGAAGATGAGGAAGAAGTTTTTTATGGTCGCGAATATCGCCATAAACAAAATCAACAGGTTTGCGATATTCCTCTTCATAAAGCAAGGCATCATAAACACGCACCTGATGTTTGGAACCTTTCAAAAGATCAGTGATTGCTCCCCCTAAATAACCGGCCCCACCAACAACTAAAACTTTAATATTGATCTCCTCTCACATTTTAAAACTAAAGATAATAAAGCATAAATGCAAATAGTCAAGACGTTTGTTTCTCAATTAATTGTTTTTTTAGATAACTGAGCAATTTTAAAAAAAGATGATAATAAATGCTGATTGTAAAGGGCCAATATTTTAGTGATCTGAGGATAAATTTCCCAAAATATTTCCTATAGTTTGGCTTTTGAGTCAATAAAGCGACGGCATAATATAAATATAAAGTTGCTGCACCGTTGCGTAAGAATAAAAAGCCTTTGTCTTTATCTTCCCTAAAAATTTTTTTAACATAGTAATCTATGGCTCGAAAGAATTTCAAAGGATGTTCCATCTGATTACCTCGATGGGCACAGATTTTGGTTAAAGGTTCTTTGATAGCACAAATATTGTATCTTTTGGCAATTCTTCGCCACATATCAGTATCTTCAAACCGCCTCATTTTCTCATCAAAACCATTAAGCGAGGTAACGATATCTTTTCTAACCATAACTGTCGGCAGAATTACGACCAGGGGTATAAGGAAGGCGACATTTTTGTAGATATTGCCTGATTTGGTTGCACGGTAAACAAAATCTTGGACATTACCTTTTTCGTCAATGTTTAAGGCTGAAGTATAGACCATGCCATAATCTTTGTTTTTTTCTAAGATTTCAATTTGTTTTTTTAATTTACCCGGCAAAAACAAGTCATCATCGTCTAAAAACGCCAGGTATTTTCCTCGGGCGATCTCAATTGCACGATTTCTGGCTACTGATCTCCCTTTATGCTTCTGATAGAGATAAATTATTCTCTTATTGTTAATTGATTTGATAGCTTCTTTGGTGTTGTCAGTTGAACCATCATCAACAACAATAATTTCAAAATCTTGATAATTTTGGCTTAAGACGCTTGAGATTGCCTCTTTGAGAAAATGTGGGCGGTTATATGTCGGAATAATAATACTAATTTGGGGGTTTTCTTTTTTCATTTTTTTATTAAAAGAGCATAAAAAATAGCTCTGAATCTATCAAGTTTAAAAATTGACTTAGGATATAATAAAAATGATCTTATGAAATGATATAAAGCCAGTTTTTTATTCTTACCACTTACCTGAGCCGCGTGAAAATGAGCGGCGCTAAAGGCCTTCTTTTTAATTTTAAGAATTTTTTTGGGCAAGTTAGGTAGGGAATAAAATTTATCGATCAGCCTGATATCTTCAGCGGCCATTTTGCCGCTCTGGTTTGCAATTGAAACCGAACCAGAATGAACACGGAAAGTGGCTAAAGTTTTTGGGATTCGGGCAAATTTTACTTTTAAGCCTAATCTTAACCAAAAATCAAAATCACCGACATAATGAAAAGAGGGATCTCGTCCTTCGACTAAATCAAGGGCCTGACGGCGGAAGAAGGTGCCTGGCCCGACAAAACATTTATGCTCGCTGACCATATATTGATAATTGTATGCCGGCACTTTAATATGGCCTAAAAATTTTGAATTTTCGTCAATATAGTCCCAATCAGGGTATCCAACCATAATGTTTGGATGTTTTCGCATATACCTGACTGCTTTGGAGATTGCCCCAGGATACAAAGGATCGTCCGAATTGACAACCGCTATTATTTCTCCCCTCGCCAGTTTAAAACCCTTATTAACGGTTCTGGCTTCTCCCATGTTTTTATGAGTATAGAGCCGAATCCTACTTTTATATTTTTTAATCACCTGAAGTGATTTATCTTTCGAGCCATCATTTAAAACAATATATTCAAAGTTGGGATAATCTTGATTTAAGACACCTTCAATCGTTTCGGCGATTAAATCAGCTCGATTATAAACAGGTGTGATAATAGTCACCAAGGGTCGTTTTTGTGTCATAAGAGTTTTATTTCCTTCTTATCCAGAAACTTCCGCTATTAACTTTATCTATTTGGGGGTCATTATAGGCGGGGAAGGCTTTTCTGAAGATATTTGGATAGTCAACCATAATATTACCCACAGCTAATAATATTTCGAATTCAGGATTAAAACATAAAAAACTTTGTAAAAGATACTGTTCAGTCCAAAACTGACGGAAGACCTCACTGGTAGCATAAATTTCGGGATATTCATACGGCAAAGCGATATCATGAATATGAACAATCACTCCTGGATTTAATCTGGGCAGAACTTCAAGATATAAAAAATTTACATCTCCACCGATCTTTACAGTATGGCTCGAATCAATAAAAAGAATATCATCTTTTTTTAATTGATCAAAAAAACGAGAATCGAGCAATTCAACTCGTTTTTTAATCATTCGATTATATTCAATTTTTCTTTGACGAATATAATCTGGAGGATAAGGATCAATAATAATATAATTAACTTTCCCTTTATTTAACTTAAGTGCTTCTGAAATAATTTTCGATGAATTACCAGAGCCGATCTCAATAATATTCTTTGGTTGAAATTCTCTGATCATTGAATGCAATATCGCTGCGCAGCCGAAACCAAAAGATTGATTATTCGTAAAAAAATCGACTTGGTTGGCTGTCGGTTTAGCTGACCATTGGCATTCCTTCTGATATTTCTTTCCTAACTCTTTAAGCAAATGTAGCTGCTCTTTTATTTTAAAATCAATGCCAGAAAGTTTACCTTTTTTCATCCAAATTTTTCTTCTTTTTAAGTCAATAATATCAGGTATCGGCGAAGAAAAATGAACCGGAACAGGTAGGAAGTCCTCTTCCAAACAAAGATTGCTTCCATAACCCTCAAAAGCAACCCTTTTAATAAGATTGATGATTGGCCTGAAAAGGAAACGTGTATAAAATGGTTTATTCATATCATCTTTCTTCATTATTTTTTTCTATTATTCTTGTTTCAATTAAATCTTTTATTTTAGACCTTAATTTCTTTCGATCCATTCTTTTCCTGGCAATTTGCCAATTTATTGCTTTTGCCTTTGTTACTAATTGATCGTCTGATAAAGCTTTTCTTATACAGTTTGATAGTTTCTCTACATTATCAACCGGAAATAATAGACCATTTTCACCATTTTTCACCCATTCCCTGACTGATTCCATATCGGAATGAATCGGAAAGGCCCCCATCGCCATCGCCTCCATCAAAAAAAGCGGCGAGCCGTCAACTTCCGAAGCGGAGATGGCGATTCTGCTTTGATTAAAAAGACTAAGAAGTTTTTTATAAGGCAGGCGCTGAACAATTTCAAATTTTAAGCCCTTAGAAAGGTTTAAATATTCTGAAACCATCTTTACTTCAGGTGTAGGCATAATTATTTTAATTTGAAAGTCTCTTAAATCATCCCTAATCAGCTCCAAGGCTCTTAAAATGTTAAAAGCCTTGCCGACTAATCCTCCTTGGCGACCTTTGATTAAGATAATCTTTCGGGGCTGACCCTTTGATTTCCTCTTAATTTTATTTAACTCTTCGAGATCAAATCCGACGCTGGCCAAGCACATGCCTAAATTAATACCTTTAAAACCGAATTTTTGTGCTTGGTTAACATCGCGAAGGCTGTCAGCCATAAAATAATCGCAAGACCCGAGAGCCTTTCTAATTAAATCTAGATGTTTTGGCGCATATTGGGGATTTTTGCCAAAAAATTCAAGATCAGTCCCCCAGGCAAAATGAACCCAGGTTGGGAGTTTTTTCCCTAATTTTTCTTTCGCCTCGGCAACAGTATAACCGTCATTTTGCATTTTTAAAGAGAAAATGATTTCTGGCTGAAATTCTTTCATTACTCGCTTCAAATGGTTTACACGAGGATATTTACTAAAATCTAAAATATTATTCTGTCCCTTAATCAAATTCAAAACCATATTCCAATGAACATGATATTGCAAGATTTTATCTTCAATGATTTTATTATGGTTAATGGCCGGTTGTGCTGGAAAAGCAACATAAATTAGGGTATTTTTCAAGTGTTCGTCTTGATCATAATAAAACTCGCTTTGAAAGATTCGCACCTCATAACCTATTTCCTCGAGTAAACTTGTGAACTTGGCTGCATGAATACTCCCCGGATCTCCAACAACTAAAATTTTTATTTGCGATTTATTTGTCATAGATATTTTTCATTTCGCCCTCCCCATCCATCCACTTTTTAATTTTTAAAATCCCCTGCTCCAGACTATAGGCCGGTTTGAATCCGAGCTTTTTGATTTTTGTAATATCAGCTTCCCATTTCTCAGTATCACCCGGCCGGTTAATCCCAGTATATTTAAGCGCCGGCTTAAGACGATAGACTTTACAAATAACTTTAACAAGCTTTTTTATACTATAAGATTTTCCGGTAGCGATATTGTAAGCCTCACCGCTCCCAACTCCTTTCTTACCGACTAAAATTGTTGCTGTAACAATGTCATCAACAAATGTAAAGTCGCGAGTTTGGCTGCCGTCTCCGTAGATATCGAGACGATTAGGATTTTTTTTAAGTTTGAGGATTAAGTCAAAAATTACTTGCTTTTTTTGTCCTGGACCAAAAGCGGGAAAATAACGTAAATTCATTGTCTTGAGACCATATAATCGGCTATAAACGGTGGCATATCTTTCCGCCGCTAATTTGCTAACGCCGTATGGCGAGACCGGAAGAGTCGCATCGCCTTCCTTAATTGGTAATTTTTCTGGGTTGCCATATACAGCCGCAGATGAAACATTGACAAGGCAAGGCGGATTGGCGGTTTCCCGCAAGACTTCCAAAAGTAGAAATGTGTTCATTAGGTTTTGTTCGAAATCATATTTGGGATTTTTAACCGACGGCGGAATGTAAGGATTAGCTGCCAGATGGTAGATTATATCAAAATTTTGGAGCTTAAGATTGGCTTTCAAAGCTCTGCCGAGGTCGCTTTTTATAAATTTTATCTTGGATTGCAAACCTTCAAGATTTTTAAGTGATCCAGTTGACAAATTATCAATCACTGTTAAGCGATTATTAGCCTGGGCTAATCTTTGAACTAACTGAGAGCCAATAAAACCGGCTCCGCCAGTGACTAAAATATTATTTCTTGATTTTGTCATTTCAATCTAATTGATAATTTTCGAGAGGCACAATTTTTTTTAACTTAATATCGTATATTTTGGTCTTTTCGATTGTGTTTATTGCTTGCCTTCTATCTAAATAATTGAAGTTTCCTTGTTTGTCTCTGGAGATTCTAAATTTTCCTTTTACAAATCCTTCTTTGGCGGTCAAGTTTTTAAATGGTTTTGCAAAATCTTTTCTTACAAAAAAAGCATCGACTCCTTCACTATCGCAACCAATAAAATGATAGCCCTTCTTTTCGGCCAAATCAACCAAGGCCTTGATTGAGGCACCAAAATATAAACAAGAATAATGAGCTTTGAGAACTGAAAAATCTTTTTTATAAGGGATTGTTAAGGCGTCTTTAAAGCCGAATAGACTATTATACTCACACGCAACTATAATTGGACTGACTACGTCAATTTCTTTCCAAACCCAGTAATCATTGCCGTCTATGTCAATACTTAACAAGCCAATATCTTTAGTTTTAAGATTGGATTCAATAATTTTGTTGATGTTGTCTTTTGTTATAAAACTGGCCACTGCTGTCAGATTATGGCGGTAATAAATCCTATCTTTTTTAATAAATTTGATATGCTCCTTTGAACCATCAATGATTAAACCTTCCCAATTGTCATTCATCAGTAAAAAACGAGTGTTTGATTCTAAATAATTTTCTACCCCAAATTCAATGAAAGTTTTTGAAGGAATATTGATACTATTAATCAAAAATTGAATTATACCATCGACTCCGAATTGAGAAAAAACTTTAAACTCCACTTGTTCTAACGAATGAATTTTTTTTATATTTTTTACTCTCTCAATATGCAACTTGCCAATTAACATTATTAGAGATTCATACTGATTCTTATCCAATAAATATTTCTCCGAAAGTGATTTCTCAACCTCGTGAGAAAAGGCGTTTTTGAATTTTTCAAAAAAATTTAACATTTTTGTTTATTTTTAACTAACCGAGAGCCTATAAAACCGGTTCCTCCAGTGATTTAACTTTTTTATTTGTCATTATATTTTACACTCCCATACATGAAAGGCATAATTTGGATAAACCAAGATACTTTTTAAATAATCTTTCTCAAGGCAGATTTTTTTGTCGGCCAAAATAAATAAGGGCAAGAATAGATTTGTGACAATCTTCTTCAATAATTTATTTTTTATCAGATTAATTTTTGCCACCCAGCCGATTAAATAAATGGTCGCCCAGTAATGATTTTCCACCCTAAAGTATTTTTTTAATTTATGGGAGAATTCATTAAGATCAAAAGGGATTTCTTTAGGAGAAAGATACCACTCTTCTTTAACGGCAGTTTGTTGTAATTCTAGAAATTTTTCAATTTTTTCTTTCTTTAAAATATTTTTTTTATTGTAAATTTCTTCTAAAATAACTGCAAAATAGACGGCAATTTTAAGCAACAGTTTAGTTTCCAAGCTTATTTCAATCTTCTTTTTCCTAAGAATTCTATAAAATGTTGGCTCGTAAATCCATATTTTTGTCCCCTTCTTAAATCTTTTTTTTAATTCTAGGAATAAATGTTCAATTTCCTGATTATCAAGATGATGTAAAAAAGCATGAATTAAAATTCCATCAATTTGGGTTTCTTTTGGCCAATGGCTTGAATCTAATACATAATATTTTGTAAACTTTCCAAGCTTTCTCTTCTTGGCATTTTTTTTCGCTAAAGCAATCTGGCTTTTAGAAAAATCTGTTCCGATGATATGTAAATTTGCTCCTGCCAACATCTGTCCGACCCAACCTGACCCACAACCTATTTCAAGAATGGTGACTTTTTGATTTCCCTTCTTAAAGAAATTCCTGGCATTATTTATATAATTTTTCCTAACTTTTGAGGAAATTTCATAGTCCATTTCCCAGACTCGTTCAATAATATCTGCATTTTCCTCCCACCACTGATGCTCTAAAAAATTGATTTTCTTCGAGGTATTATCTTCCCTAAACTTCTTCAGCATTCCTACCTCTTCTGGTTTATTTTTCTAATAATCTTGCAAGGATTGCCGGCAGCAATATGCCAAGGTGATCCTCTGATTGATCAGTCTTCTTTTAAAAATATTCCCAAATTGTCTCGATTAAATTTGCCATAATTAAGCTAAAAATGCGCTACTAGGTAGATTAATTATTCTTTTTTCTAAATCATTTGCATTTTCCAAATCCATTTTAGGATTTTGCTTAAACATCCTTGAGAACTTTTGATGATAGTGTTTGTTGGGTTGCAAGTCTTTTTTTAGAAACCATTTTAGCCATTATTGATTATTGGTTTATTTATTGAGTTTTTTGGGCTTTTGTTGACCAATAATTCTTAATTATCTCGTCAGTTAAGAAATAGCATCCGCGACAATATTTTGGGGCTTTACCCTTAAGTGCTGCCTTCCTGATATTCTTCAGTTCTTTGTTGTTAATACAATTCAGTAAACCTTTTTCAAACACATTGCCAAAGTTTTTTTCTTTGGGAAGATTGGTGCCACAACAAAGCGGCAAATAACCATCCCATGAGACAGTAAACCCGTCCCAAATATATGGACAGTCCCTAATAGTTTTAGGATTGTTTAGGTCCGCAAAAATTGGAGAACCCAAATTTACTCCCAAGCGTTTCGCCAGCTGAGTAGCTTTAGACAATTTTTCTTGAAACTTTTTGGAAAAATAAAAATTATAGAAAGACATTGACCACTTAGAATTTGCGATAATATTTAAAGGGTTAATTTGCAAATAAGCGACGTCAAATCTTTTTGCCAATCTTACAACATCTGTCATTTGCTGATAATTTTTTTTGAACACAACCATATTAAAAGTAAAGGTAAAATTATGATGTTTTTTTAATATTGATATTGCTTTGACATTCTTCACGAAAGTCATATAGTTTGATTTTCTGCGGATTGATTCATAAATTTTGTTCACACCATCAACAGAAATCAAAATATTATTAATTTTATTAGCCAATGGCTTGATAATCTCTGGTGCATTTGGCAGAGTAGCGTTGGTCGCAAAAGATATTGATATTTTAGAGTTTTTGTTTTTGATATAATCAATAATTTCTGCCAATTGAGGATACAATAAGGTTTCCCCTAAATCCGTTAAATTAACCGCCTGTAAGCTCTGATAATACTCATCAATCACTTTCTTGGCTTCTTCTATATTCATATTCCCGTAATTCATCTTTCTACCATTGGCACTCTGCCTGGGACAAATAATGCACTGAAGATTACATAAATTAGTAAGCTCTAAAGTAAGTGTTTCAATTTTTTTAATAACAATATTTTTTTTCATTGTCGTGAAGGGAAAGTTTATAAATTTGTGATAATGGCCTGAAGAAGATATTATCTTAACTGTTTTTGCTGGATTGCCAGCAACAATAGAATATGACCAAACTCGCTTTGTGTCAACACTCCCAGCTCTATTAATTTATCGTTGCCCCAGGATCAATAATAGCCGTTGGATGAATTTTTAAATAATCCTTATATTTATCCCAAGAAGTTTCAGGACGACCTCCTTGTTTTTGAAAAAAATTCCAGATTGTCTCGATTAAATTTGCCATTTAGATTAAAAATGAACTGCTCGGCAGATTAATAATTCTTCGTTCTAAATCTGTTGCATTGGAGAGATTCATCTTAGGACATTTTTTAAACATTGGCAATTTATTCATTAGAGTCCAGACTGGCCTAGTGCCGATACCGTTTTGATTGGTAATTTTTAATATATCGTCTCTTTGGGAAATGTAATTTTTATCTAAAATTAAAGTATTAAGCCAATAATTGCTTCTGGCAAATTCTGGTTCGTGAAAAACTTTTATTCCCTCTATATCTTTAAATATTTTGGAATATTTTTCTGCTAAATTTCTTTTTTTCTTTAAAAATCGATTAATTTGCTCAAGCTGAGCGCAACCTAAAGCGGCGTTAATATTCGGTAGACGATAATTATAACCGATCTGATCGTGATAAAATTCCCATTTGTGAGGCATCTTGGCAGTAGTTGATAAATGTTTAATCTTTCTGGCTAAAATTAGATTATTAGTAATTACTGCTCCTCCTCCACCAGTAGTGACGATTTTATTGCCATTAAAACTTAAAATTGAAAGTTTCCCCCAGTGGCCAACATGTTTACCTTTATAATAAGATCCTAAGGCCTCAGCCGCATCTTCAATCAGAGTTATTTTATATTCTCGACAAACCTTTAAGAGGCTGTCTAAATCAACAGGGTGACCAAAGGTATGCATGGCAATTATAGCTCTAATCGGCCGAGATGTTTTTCGATTAAAACAAACGCCGCCCCTGATAAGAGTATTTTTTTTAAGATATTCTGATAGTTTTTCAGCATCTACTCCTAAAGTTTTATAACTTACATCAACAAAATGCGGGGTAGCAGCGCAATAGCAAATTGCATTAACAGGAGCAATAAAGGTCATTGCCGGGGCTAAGACCTCGTCTTCAGGTTTAACTCCTATCGCCAGAAGGCTAAGATGCAAGGCAGCTGTTCCATTAACCGTTGCAACAGCGTATTTAACTTGAGTAAATTTAGTAATTTCTTTTTCAAATCTATTTACATACTCCCCTAGATAAGACACCCAGCCTGTATCTATGCAATTTTTAACATATTGCCATTCTTTGCCTTTAAAAGTCGGTTCATGCAGGCCAATATTTTTTTTACCCTTTGGTAAAACATTTTGCAAAGATTTTAAAATTAAGTTTGGTAATTTTTCTTTCATAAGTTATAGATAATTCAACTCTCTCACGATAGAACATTATCATAATATTCTTTCTTCAGTCAAACAAGTACTTTAGACTTTTATTTAATTTTTTAATTAAATTTAAAAGCGGCCTGGACGGCCGCTGTCTTCCTCTCCTTTTTATCGGATTAATGAAATGATGTTTTCAGCGATTTTTTGTGCATTGTCGCCGCTCGCCATAAGATGTCGCTCTTGGTTAGGCCGAAGCCGCTCGTGAAGATTACCAACGTAAGCCTCGCCGAGAAGGCCTCTAAGTTCTGAATCAGAAGTGGCTTTGGCAGCACAGCCCAACTCGACTAAGGGGAATTCTGGCATGGCCTCGCCATCCGTCCTAAGCCATTCGGCCATCCCTACTTCAGGATAAAGGATAGCAATAACTTGCCGGCGCCAGATACCTGCCTCGATAAGGATAGTCGAGAAGGCACCCGTCACTACGGTGGCAAGGGCGATACAGTCCTTGACATCGTAGGGATCGTTACAAAGAACATAATTCCCTTTCCCCCATCGGGTGAATTCATCAACCGCGGCATTGTAACGCGCATACTCCGCCGACCACTTGCCTTCTTGATCATATTCCAGCAACATCACTGGATGCATCCTACTCAACAGGCAAACAGGTCTATTGATTGCGATTATTGCCCGAACAAGGCTAGCTATCACTTCGCCAGTGCGATCAAGCTGCCCCGCGAAAAAGACAACGGGCATCTTCTCTGGGATCGCCAGTTTCTGTCTAAGAGACCGAGCGCGTGTGTCGATCTGGGAATAATCACTATAAGCATCGATCCACGGCCACCCGAGAGGCAGGGCATTCACTGGGTCCATCAAAGGAAAAGTTATCCTTGACAGCTCAACATCGCGTTGGTCATTGCCGAAGAAGCGCGTAGGTACAAGTTGGGCCCACTTATCTCTCCAATAAAGACCCTCTCCCCAGAAATCACCCTGAAAAGCAAAAGGACAGTCGACTCCTTGAGCCTCCAGCTCTTTTGCTACCTCGAAGCCAGGCAAACGGATATTACTGTCCATGCCGGCATAGAGAATTGCCGGCCGGCCGCAGGATGAAACAGTATCTTCGGCGGCTAGATATGGCTGGTATTCAATTGCCGAATGTTCAAGAGCGGTTTTGGCCGGGCCACCCGCAAAAAGATCGACATGAATATCCATATCACGCAATGCTTTCACTACTGGCCCAACATTATTGGCTGGTCCTCTATCCCAACAGGTTGCCAAGATTCTCTGCATTTCAGTACTCCCTCCCAGGTTGTTCAAGTGCGTAACTACTATATCATCAATGAGCTCTAATATCAATCACTTTAATCGATGCAAATGTTTTCTTTCATAAGTTATAGATGTGACTTTTGTATGCTTTAATGTTTTCAGGATTGTTAAACCATTCAATCGTTTCCTTAAGGCCTCTTTTAAAGCCGCTAAGACCAGAGTATTCTGGCTGCCAGCCAAGCAATTTCTTGGCCTTTTTATTTGATGCACAGAGCCGCTCAACTTCGCTTTTTGGCGGCCGTTTTCTTAAATCTTCTGATATAATCTTAATCTTTTTACCCATCAGCTCGGCAATCAAATTAGCGGTTTCTTCAATAGAAAATTCAAAACCAGTGCCTAAATTAATGACTTCGCCAATATCCTTATTGGTTTTTAAGCTTTTAAGATAGCCTTGGCAGATATCTTTTACATAGTTGAAATCGCGAGTTGGATGCACTGAACCAAGTTTGATATTTTTTTTACCTGAGACTATTTGAGTAATAATACTTGGTATTACCGCCCGAGCTGATTGCCGCGGCCCATAAGTATTAAATGGCCTAATAATTGTCACTGGTGTCTCAAACGACTGATAAAAAGACAAGGCAATCTGATCGGCGCCGATTTTACTAGCTGAATAAGGCGATTGGCCTTGGAGAGGATGGTCTTCGGTAATGGGAGTAAACTTAGCAGTTCCATAGACTTCACTGGTTGAAGTATGGATAATCTTTTGAATGTTAAAATCTTTTGCGGTCTGTAAAATGTTTAAAGTCCCCTTAATGTTGGTATCAACATACATTTCTGGCGAATGATAAGAATAAGGTATAGCGATTAGCGCTGCCAGATGCATCACTACATCACAGCCCTTAACTGCCTTTCTTACGCCATAAGGATCTCGAATATCGCCCGTAAAAATATCTAATGAATTTTTAATTTTTGGCTCTAATTGTTCTAACCAACCCCAAGAATTGAAAGAATTATAAAAAACAAAAGCTCTAACCTTGTAACCATGCTTTACTAATTCTTCAGTAAGATGAGAGCCGATAAAACCTTCTGAACCTGTGACCAAAATTTTTTTGTTATTCTTCATTTTTCAATAATAATATATCGCCAATCATAAATTAAATTGCCTGAAATTTGTTTATCGCCTATAACCTTTGTGGCTGTTTGATGAGTCTTGCCAGCTTCTTTTGTATTGTCAAATTTTTTAAATTCTTTATCAGGAATAATTTTGACTTTAAGATTTTTATCAATCTTCTTAATCATTTGTTCTAAGTAATCTTTAGTATACATATTAAAATAACCAAAATTCATAATCTTATCATCTGCCTTCACTAAATCTACTATATTCGTTTTTTCTCCTAACTCAGAAGAATTATATGCCCTCTTGATGATATAGTTGCTTTTTCCTATTAAAGTTCTAATAATGACATATTTTTTAGCAATTCTAATTAATTCAGCTATTGGTTTTCCAGGCGGAGGAGGAAGATGTAAAATAACATTATTACAAACTACCATATCGAAATTTCCTTTTTTAAAAGGCAATTTAAAAATATTGCCATAGATAAAAATTTTCTTATTATTAAAAGCCTTTTTAGCTAATTTAAGATAATATTTAGTAGAATCGACACCGGTGTAATTAATATTTTTATCGATTCTTCTTTGGAAGCTTAATAAGTAGTGACCGGCTCCGCAGCCTACATCGCAAATCGTCATTCCTGGATAGTAAGACTTATTGATTAATTTTGAGATAGATTTTGCCGATTCCATTTCGTCAGCTTCACCTAAAGCTCTTTTATACAGAAGATCACCATATTCAGGTAATTTGTCCCATAATTGCCATTCGTTTTTCATTTTACTTTCTAGTCCATAAAATACTTTTTCCATCCCATGTTGCCAATTTCTTTAATGGCTCCATATATAAAGAGATAGAATTTTCATACGAAGCCCAAGTCCATCTAGGGAACCATCTTCTAATAAATTTTTTATTCATGGGGTTGATGACATCCAAATTATATAAATATTTCAAGGATAACATAGGGTAAGACATGCATATCACATCACAATTAAGAACCAGTTCCTTAAAGATTTCAATAGGATAACGATGAAATTCTTTGTCCAAGAGCACAACTTTATAATCTTTTAATTTTCTTTTAATAATTGTAAATCTTTCTAAGGTTTCGCCCGGATGAGGCTTTATAAATATAATTTCTCCTTTTTTACAATTTTCCCGAACAATAGAACACCACATTTCAATTTCTTTATCGAAATCAATAAAATTTCCCTCGGCATAATTTTCAGTTAGTAATAGAGTCTTATTTCTATCCTGATAATTATTTAAGGTTGTTTTTAAATATTTCTGTAACTTGCTGGTGGCATAAATACACTGATCGATAGTTTCGATTAATTTTTTTTTGGACACTATGGTTAACGCAACATTTTTTAAAAAATTACCAGACTGATCAACGGGTAAAATTAAAACTGCCAGGTCAGGCTCAATAGTTTCGCTATATTCTGTTACAAACGATCTCTCATGCCTTATTTTTGCGATAACCTTATCAACCAATGGGATTTTTTTCTGGTTTAAAAAAGATAAATGAACCTTTTCTTCGTAGACAATGCCAAAAGCATCGCCATAACAGATTTTTTGGGCAGAAGGATATTTTTCAAATAGTAATTTCGGCTTACCTATAAAATCGACATAATAATATATTTCATCATAACTTTTTCTAAAACCAAGTTCCTTTAGATTATCAGTATTCCGAGAAAATTTATTTTCAGAAATAACAATTATCTTTTTGATAAATTTAAAAAGTCGCGACATATCTTTAATAACCAAACCTATCTGGCTAGTAATATTTGCTGAAACATAAGGGTGGTGGACTAAAATATCAACGTGAATATTCTCATTTCGATGCAAGGTTTTAACTGCGCTAATTGACGAGAGTAAATGAGTTGGTGAGATACAATACACTAAACAATTTTTTTTGATAGCTTTTGACATTTTAACTTTGACGAAAACCACGAAAACTGGCGTCTTTTTTAAGATAGAGCCTTTTTGCCAAATTAATTTCATTCCGTAATTTATGATTAAAATAATTAGTAATTAATTGCGTATTGGCTTTCAGTAATGCTTTATGGAATCCCTTATCTGATAGCTTCGTAAAATTGACGGCAAGCAAATCAGAGTTAATGTGTTTATGTTCATAAAAATCAGCCACTCCCTTTAGTAGCCCTTTCTCAATAGCATCATAATAAAGCGGCGTTCCCGGATATGGAGTGACTGGCCTGATAGTCCGCATTTGGGAACCATCATCATATTTTAATAAAAACTCTACGCCCTTTTTCAAAGTCTTCTTATTATCACCAATGTTGCCAAAAATAATATTAAAACCCGGGCTGATTTCTTCCTTTAAAGTTGCTCTAATTCCTTTTAGAATTTGCTTTATCGTTAAAAATTTTCTCATATTCTTAAGAACTTCATCATCCATGGCCTCAATACCATAATTGATAAAGACGCAGCCAGATTTCTTCATTAACCTCAAAACATCTGGCCGAGCAAAATTGAGCCGGCCGTTACAATCCCACTTGATATCTAGTTTGTGTTTAATAAAATCTTTGCAGATGCTAATGGTTCTATCTACTGAAGACATCAATAATTCATCGGAAAAAGCAATATAATTGATGCCATAATCTTTTTTTAAAAGCTTTATTTCTTCAATGATGCTCATATTGCTACGCGGCCTAAAACCCTTATCCATCCGATAACAAAAGACGCAGCTGAATATACAACCTCTTCCAGATAAAACCGGCATGACAAAATCTTGGTTTTCAGTACGCGGCACTCTTAAAAGACGATAATAATTCATTGGAAATAGTTTATAAGCCGGCAAAGGGATGGTGTCGATATCTTTAATTAACTCCCGTCGCTGATTGACAATAACTTTTTTACCATCTTTATAAGCAATGCCTTTAACATCTTTTAATGATTTTTTCTTAGCTACTTTCTCAATCAATTCCACAACCGTTTCCTCCCCTTCTCCCATAACAATGGCGTCGGCCTGAGTTTTTTTAATAAAATATTCAGGTTCTGGAGTAGGACCATGTCCGCCAATAATATAAAAAGGTCTTTTTTTTGATGCATTAATTGATTTAGAGATACTAAGCAGTTGTTGATATTGATAATAACCGGCAATTACGCTCACCCCGACAAAATCAAATTTGTTTTTATTTAGGTATTCGGTTAAGTGCTCCTCCGAATAGTGATTCATATCTTGGTTATAAATAACCACTTCGCAGCCCTCTTTTTCTAAGACAGCAGCGATATAACCTAACCCTTGAGGGAAAAAATGGATATAAGAACCGTTATCATAAACTACTAACAAAAATCTCATGTTTAATTTTCTCCTTGTGCTTCTCTTAAGTCTTTGTGGCGGCCAACATCAATCCAATCTTCTTCAATAATATAAACTCCAGTTTTTTTCTTTGACTTAAGCAATGTTTCAAAAAGCAAAGTTATGGGATATTCTTTATTTTTTGGAATTAAGGAAATCACTTCTGGGTTCAAAACATAAATCCCGGCATTTACCAAATAATTATTGATTGGCTTTTCTTGTAAACTGGTTAATTTATTTTTATTATTTTTGACTACCCCAAAAGGGATCTCTACCTGATAAGGTTTAACAGCTAAAGTCGCTTTAAACTTCTTCTTATTATGTAGGTCAAGAAGGCTCCCAATGTCAATCTGGGTAATCAAATCTCCGTTCATGACGACAATAGGATCTTTGATATTTTTAGGCAGCAATGATAATGCACCACCAGTCCCCAAATATCTTTTCTCTTTTAAATATTCGATCTCGCAGCCGAAAACTTCGCCATTTCCGCAATATTCCCTTACCTTGCTCCCGAGATAATTGATTGAAATATAGATTTTTTTTATACCATAACTTACAAGATGAAGGATAATCCTTTCTATTATCGGTCGGCCAGCAACTTTAATCAAGGGTTTAGGACAATCTTCAGTTAGAGGTCTTAGTCTCGTCCCTTTGCCGCCAGCCATAATTAGAGCAATATTGGGCCGGGGTGTTGCTCCAATTAGTTCCTGCAAGAAATGGATGCCGATGAGTTTACTATTTTTATCAAGGACAGGTACACATCCAATTAAATTTGCTTTCATTAGATCCAGTACTGCTGCCCTATCTACATCTGGCCCAACTGAAATAAATGATTTTGCCATAATTTCAGAAACTTTAGAATCAAACTTTAAACCTTCGAGCAATCCTCTTCTAATATCACCGTCGGTAATCACTCCTACAATTTTGTTTTTTGAATTTATTACAAATACTATTTCGCGCCAATTATTGTTAATTGCCTTCATGGCATCAAAAACCGTACTTTGATCACTGATTATAAATTTTTCTAAGTTTTTGTTTTGTTTACTTCCCATAAGACAAATTTAATTAATTAATGCTTTTAAATCAATGCAGTCATAACGACCTAGCTCGAATTTATTAAAAGGAGTTTTGTTTAAGTGCTTATTTATAGTCACCGCTCCAGCAAATTTATATTTCTCAAGCAGTTTAATGGTTAAAGGATTATAACTACCAGAAGGATAGCTCATATAAAGAGGCTTGCCACCGATAATTTTCTTTAAAATCCCAACAGATTTTGAAATTTCGGCTTCTTGGTCTTTATAATAAAGCCCTCCTAAAGGTTTGTGCAAAAATCCATGGGTGCCTATTTCCATGCCTTTTGATGACATTAGTTTAATATCGGCCTTTGAAAGATAAAGTTTTTCCGCTATTTTGGCTTCATTTTTGAAATATCTTTTAAAAATTGAAGTGATAATTGGATTGACTATTTCGTAATCCAGATGATCTAAAGTCCATTTCAAATTGGCAGTTAAAAGATCGTCCAAATAATCATTATCTTTAATTGGAGTTCTTTTAATTTTTAATTCTAAGGGCAATTCTTGGTTTATTTCATCAACAAATTTTTTGGTGCTAATTTTTGATAAAAGAAGATGCCTCTTTTGAACATTTAGAACAATTCTTTTTTGCATAAGAATAGCTGGTATAAAGAAAACTCCTTTGATGCCCTCTTCTTCAAGAATAGGCAAGATATTGGTGATACTATCTTTTAAACCATCGTCAAAAGTCAAAACACAGGTTCTTTCTTTACCTTCATAACGTAAAAGTTCCGACAAAGTCATTATCTTATATTTTTTCTTAAGATATCTCACCTGTTTTCTAAAAGCATCCACCTTAAGACACTTCATGGAAGAATTGTTTTGGACATAGTGATACATCAAAATCAGATTACTCATGATTTATCTTTTCTATCATCTTAACTTTTTTAGGTTTCTTCTTAAGGTAATCTTTAACCAACCCCTCGTCGATATTTTGATAAATTTTTTTTACCTTACCATCGGAAAAATCTTTCTTAAAATAAAGCTTGCCTTGGCCTAATTCTTGTTTTTTGCCTTGAGGTGGACCATTTTTAAGATAAAAAGAAATTACCTTAAGAACCAATCTTGTTCCCAAAATGACATTTTTGCAACCAATGGTGTGGGTATTATCTTTCTTTTGAAACTTCGGTCTTCCCTGTAAAATAATCTCTCCGCTGTCAATATTGCGATCCAAGTAATGAACCGTCATGCCAACATACTCTAATTTTTTGTAATAAAAAGGAAAAACATTGGTCCCCGATCCACGATAATAAGGGCTTAAGCCGGCATGCAAATTGATAATTGTTCTTTGAGGAAAACTATTAATGAAATTATCTTTTAACAAGGAAGTGCTTAAGACGATCAGTAAGACTGGCTTTTCTTTTTTAATCATTTCGATTACTTTTTGAGAATTTATGTCCCCTTCATCAATCTCGACGATCGTCCGCCTTTTTAATAGCGGAAGATGACCCTTAACTATTTTGGAAAAAAATTTCTCTTCGGTGGACGCAAAATTATTGAAATGCTTTTCCATGAGAGGGGAGGCAGATTTCAAGTGGGCTCCCCAGGAAGCAAGCGGCTGTTTTTCGATGATTAATTTTGCTTGGGGCAATTTTTGAAGAATTTTTAAGGCAAAATATTTATGCCTTAATTTATCGCCCGTTAAAATTATGACTTTAGATTTATTCATTTTTCTTATTTTTGGGCTTCCACCAGCCATTGTTGGATTTTTTCTCCTCTGTTATTTTCCGTTCTAATGACATATTCAATCTTTAAGTTCTTAAATTCCTTATAGAGAGATTTTAAGCTTGGGAGGCTGGCAAAACGGGTCTTGCCGGAACAAGAATATGGGCCTTCTTTGACCGAATAATAAGTTGTCTTATCAATCTTTTTCCCAGTTTTATCTCCCCAACATCCTTTCTTTGCTAAAATTGAAAAATGCTTTCCGTCCGTTTTTAAGACTCTGTAAATATCGTTAATAATTTTTTGAGAATCCTCTTCAGAGTTGCAGGTAAGACATTCGACATCAATTACACAGTCAAAAAATTCATTCGGCCATGGTAGTTTATCAACTAAACCTGGAACCAAATTGGCGTTCAAATGTTCTTTTCTCAATTTCTTTTGAGAAAGTTTTACGGCAGTTTCAGAAGCATCAATTCCGTAAGTATCAAAGCCTTCTTTGGCTAAATACCAAACATTGGCACCCGTACCGCAGCCAATTTCCAATATTTTTACTTTTTTCCGCAATTTTGCTTGGTAAAAATTTCGGGCAATAAACCGAACTAACTCCTCTATTGGATATTGGCCCCAATTTCGAGTTCGATATATTTTTTCCCAAACAGGATCCCAGCCTGACTTATTTTTCTGCAACATAGAATATTTGCCCTTCTAAATATGTTTTACCTAATATACCGGTACGATAGTCAACATAATATTTGTTCTTAATCTTTAAGCCCGCCTCTTTGATTAAACTAATAATTTCTGAAGGAGTAAATAAATGGCCTTTGCCTTGAAAAGTTTTCTTATTTATTTGTAAATTATAAGTTGCATCTCCCCTTTTTTCATCAGGTAAGATTGTGTCAATTAAGATTCTACCTATTACCTTGATCCAACCATAAGAGGAAGCATTATGACGGTTGTTGACATCAAGAAAAATTAAACCGCCCGAAGAAAGATTTTCTTTCATCTTCTTTAGGGCTTTTACTCTTCTTTGGCGGCTTTTGATATGGCCTAAAACATTCCAAAGACATAAAATAATATCAAATTTTTTATGCTTAATAGGAATATCTTCAGCCGAGGAATGCCAAACTGCGGTGGGTTTTAATTTCCGGCAAATTTTTATCATCTCAATGCTTGGGTCAACTAAAATTATCTCCTTAATCTTCATTTTTTTAGCCAAAGCCGTGCCTCTCCTGCCATCACCTGCTCCAACATCTAAAATATTATTGGCATTCCTCGGCTTATTTTTAACAATAAGATTATCTATTGTTTTTAGATAGTTTCCTTTTTTATCTGAATACTTTCTGTAAAATGGCGCTAAACTATCAAAGTAATCTTTTTTCACTGTAAATCTTTCCATTTGATAAATTCATCTATTTGAAGATCGCGGTTTAATTTTCGTCCTAAAATAATGTCGAGATACATCGGTTCGATTCCACCTTGTGGTCTTTTGATACCGATTGCCGACTTGCTTAAAATCGTACCCTTTTTCAAGGGTTTATTCGCTACTAAACTTTTTCTGATTAAGGGTTGATTTTTAAGCTCGTTTCTAGATGGCTGTTTTAAGCTCGAACCCAGGGCTTGATGAGCAATCTTTACTCCTTTACAGATTTCGGCTAGTTCATTAGGTTCGACTGAAGCGCGGTGATCCGGGCCGGGGGCGTTTTTATCCAAAGTAAAATGTTTCTCAATTACCACGGCTCCTAAAGTTGCCGCCGCAATTGGAGCGGCGATTCCCAAGCTATGATCAGAAAAACCGACTGGTAAACCGAAGGCATTTTTTAGTGTCGCTAAAACATTTAAATTAAGTTCATCATGGGCTGCCGGATAATCAGAAACGCAATGGAGCAATACCAGTTCAGGGCAGCCGGCATCCTGTAAAGTTTTAACTGCGAAGCCAACCTCAGTCAGGCTGCTGGCACCAGTAGATAAAATCACACCTATTTTTTTCGCCCCTATTTCTCTCAAGAAAGGAATATTTGTCACTTCAGAAGAAGGAATTTTTATCGATTTAACTTTTAAGACATTAACTAAAAACTTGAGGCTGTCCGATTCAAAAGCAGTACATAAAAAAGGCATTTTTACCTTTTGGCAATAATTTTTTATCTCTTTTAGATTGTTCTCGCTCAGCTCTAAAGACTTACATAGCTCAAGTTGATTAGCGCTTTCTTTGCTTGAAGTATTTTCCTTCTGATATTTAGCTTTAGGAGCGAATCGGCTTATCTCTTTTTCTGATTTGAAAGCTTGAAATTTAACGATATCAGCCTTAGCAGATTTGGCGACATCAACCATTTTTTTAGCAAGATCTATGTTTCCATTATGATTTGAACCGGCTTCAGCAATAATAATTGGTTGGCTATTATTTTTAAAATAAAAATTTTTCACCACGAAATTCATTTTTTTATCTCCGATATAAAGGAAAATAATCTGATTTGATTTCTTTACCTAAAGTTTTTTTCTCATATTGTTTTTTTAACTTACATAAATAATTATAGGTTGGCAAATGGTGTAAGCGTTTATAAACATAGAGCAAGGCAGTTTCTTTGGTAAAACCGCTTTTAAAACGATACAGACTATCTTCATCGGATTTAGTCACGCCCCCACCAAGATGATAGCGTCTAAAACCTTGCCTCTTCGCCCATAGAGCAGTTTCATACATTAAAAGGTTATTAGGACGCATTGAAAAAAATCTTTCGTCTGACGCGCCAAAATGATAATAACAGTTTTGATAGTTATGAATTAAAAGATAAGCCGAGGCAACTTCTTTACCCTTAAAAGCAAAAAAGAGCGAGGCTCTTTTTTCCCCTAAAGACTCTAAACAATTCCAAAAATAATCTTTTGGAAAAAACCACCTCTCGGCGGCTTTTTGCCTTTTCATTGTCTGATAATATAATTTCTTAAAAACATTGAAATTTTTAAGGCTTGGATCCATTTTTTTAATTTTGATGCCTAACCTTTTTGCTTTATTGATATTGCTTTTTGTTCCCCGGTTTATTTGGGTAATAATATCTTTTTCGTCCAGCGTCAGATCAAAGTAAACAATTTCTTTTTCTTTCTTTATCATTTGTTCTAATTTTGCTAATTTATGATTTTCTAAAAAAGGATGCAAGCTACAGAACTCGGAGGCGATTTTTTCTTTTTTTAAATACTGGCGCAGATTCCGATCAAATTCCTGATAAATTTTTCTCCTATTTAGAGATTTTCCTTGATAAAGCGGCCCGCCATAACCATAAGGATTGGCGATATCATAAAACTCTTTTTTTATTTTTTGGTCTTTTAGGAAGGGCAAATCGTTAAGCCTGCGTTTAACAAACGGTTGGATAGTGTAATTATTTTCGTCGCCATAAAAAGCCAAGAAAGGCTCAAAACCATATGTTTTTTGATAGATTTCTCCGTATTCTGGCAGAAAATGGAGATCTTGAAGTTCTGGCAACAGTTTTTCGATTAGATAAAGCCAGTCTTTTTTATCCTTGATTGTTAAAATTTTGAACTTCATTTTAGGAAAGAGCCTCTACTTGCTTGCCATTTTTCTAACAAAGCAATATTTATATTAATTTTTTTGATGATTGTTATTGTTTTTTTGGCTGTCTGTCCATCACCATAAGGATTTTTGCAGGTTTTTAATTTTTTAAGAAATCTTTTATCTTCTAAAGCTTGGTTTATGCCTTTTTTAATATCTTTCTTAGAATAACCGACATCAATTACATTTATCGCCCGCAGTCTTTTGTGCTGGCGGCTGCCAATATTTACAACCGGCAGCTTAAAAGATGGCGCCTCTAAAATGCCGCTGCTGGAATTTCCTACCATTACGGAAGCAATTTTCATTAAGCTTAAATATTTTTGAGAGCCCAAAGAAGGCACCAGCCGAATAAATTTGCGATTTTGATAAGATCTTAACTCCTTTATAATCTGGTTATTGCCAAGATCGCTATTTGGAAAGCTAAAAACAACCTGATAATTTAATTCTTCCAAAGCTTTGAGTAATTGCTTTGCTTGCCAGCCAGATTGTTGCGCTTCCGTGACAACTGGATGAAAAGTAGCAAGAATAATCGGTTTTTTGAGATCTAAATTGAATTCTTTAGCTAAATCTTTAGGGTGGATATACTTTACTTTATTGATTAAATCTATACCCGGCTCGCCAATAATAAAAATTCTTTGGGGATTTTCGCCAATGCTAATCAAGCGATCATGACTTTCTTTGCAAGTTGTAAGATGAATATGGACTAATTTGGAAATTGCACCGCGGATACTGTCATCAATTGTTCCGGAATAATCACCGCCTGACATATGGATGATCGGTACATTCCGCGTTAGAGCGCCAATCGCCCCGGCCAGCATTTCCGGCCGGTCGCCCTGCAAAAGCAAAATGTCGGGCTTTTCTTTGGTTATCACTTGGTCTATCTTTTCAAGGACGGAAGATGCCATCTCGTTCATTGAGCGGCTTTTCTTGGTAAAATAGATTTGACCATATTTATCTTTTTTTATCTCTTCAAGGGACGACTGGAAATTTTCCGAAAGATGCATTCCGGTAATAATCGTCACTAGACTTAAATCTTTATCCTCAAAGATAGACTGGTAGACAACTTTCATTAAGCCATAATCGGCCCTGGTGCCGCTGATTGTTAATATTTTTCTCATTTTGGGCTCTCTTTAAGATATTGGGCATATTTTAAGTCCGCTATGGTATCAATATCAAGTGATGAAACCTCATCCATAAAATAAGGAACTATTTTTTTACCGTATATCGTGCCTTTTTTAAGCAAGGCTCTCTTAAAGATATAAATCGCCCCATTTTCAAAAACTATTTCAGGAAGGGCATGGCGGCCCAAAATCTGCGTCCTCTTCCCAAATAAGGGAACAATTTCTTTATTTTTAACCCTCCAGCCATAATAAGGATGCTCGCGGGCTTCTGATACCGATGTTAAGGTATCAGGTTTTAAGCGCTCATATTCTTTAATTGCTTCAGTTAGATGTTTTTCTGTTCTAAAAATCGATGTCGGTTGTAAAAGGATAATATTTTCAATTTTTTCTCCTTTTTCCTCAAGTTGTTTGGCCGCATGGCTAAGGGCATCAATGACTAAACTTTTATCTTGAGCGATTTCTGCCGGTCGCAAGAAAGGAACAGTCGCACCAATCTTTTTAGCATAGGTGGCTATTTTTAAATTGTCGGTAGAAACAACCACTTCGTTAATCTTTTTGGCCCCTAAAGCGGCTTTGATCGTATAATAGATTAATGGCTTTTTATTAATTAAAACTAAATTTTTATTAGGAATCCTTTTTGATCCCCCTCGGGCAGGAATTATGGCTAAATAGTTAATTATTTTCCCCATGATATTTTACTTTACTTTTATATTTTCCCATTTTAGAAATGGTTGTAAAACTCCGCGCCTGGTCCCATCCTTATAAAAAGCATTTGGAGTAGTTCCATTATCAATAATGTTAAACATAATTGTTTCTTTTCGATCAAATACTTCAAAAGGGTTATTATTGACCAAGCCCACCACTATCATATATTGGCCGGTGTTAAGCCATTTTTTTGGTAATTTAACATCTGACCGATAATAACCGGGCAATCTTGTACCTTTCATCTTTGGGTCTAAATCGTAATCTGCGGTTGTAAAAGCCATCGTTCCATCAGAAGTTTGAATAGCCATCCAGACATTAGCATCATTTACTTTACTATTGACTTCATATTCAATCCTAATTAAGATGTCTTCATCATAATTAACATTATTGGAGTTCATTTTTTTGTGGGGATTTAATAATACTTCTCTTAAATTCATTTTCTTATGGGCTTTATGAGCTTGCTTAAAAACAGGCTTTTTGACAGTTTTTTCAACTAAATACCTTTCGACGATATCTTGGGGATTACTCTGAGCCACAATTCTGCCTTTTTCCAATAAGACACAAGAGGTGCAGAGTTGTCGAATCGCTCCTAGATTATGACTAACAAATAGAACCGTTCGCCCTCCCTTAGCGACATCTTCCATTTTCCCCATGCACTTTTTTTGAAAATTAGTATCGCCGACGGATAAAACTTCATCTATCAATAAAATCTCTGGTTCCAAATGAGCAGCCACCGCGAAAGCCAGCCGAACATACATCCCGCTTGAATACCTTTTTACCGGTGTATCAAGGAATTTATCAATCTCCGAAAAGGCAACAATTTCGTCAAACTTATTTTTAATTTCGGCTCTCTTCATGCCTAAAATTGCCCCATTAAGATAGATATTCTCGCGGCCGCTTAGTTCCGGATTAAAGCCCGTCCCAACTTCCAAGAGGCTACTCACGCGGCCGTGGATTTTAATAACGCCGGTGGTTGGCGGAGTAATTTGAGTTAAAATTTTTAAAAGAGTACTTTTGCCGGCGCCGTTTCTACCGATAACACCCAGGATTTCGCCCTCTCTAACTTTTAAATTAATATTCTTCAGCGCCCAGAACTCTTCCTTTTCTTTTCGTTTTGTTTTGTTATAAAGATTAATAAGGGCTTGCCTAAAAGTAGAATGGGGTTTTTGACGATTAATGATGTATTTTTTGGAGAGATTTTTTATCTCAATGACTGTTTTTGACATTTGGTCCTTCTAAACAACATCGGCAATAAACCGCTCTGTTTTTCTAAAATAATATAAGCCAAGTAAAACCAAAACTGAAATCATCGCAACGGAAATTCCCAAAGAAAGCCAATTGATGGCAGGTTGCCCAATGATACTTGCTCTAGCTGTTTGGATTATGCCGGTCATCGGATTCAAAATAAGAAGCCATTGAAATCTAGCGGGAACAAGACTGGGAGGATAAATTATTGGCGTCACGAAAAAGAGAATCTGAATGAAAAAAGATAAAGCGTAACGAACATCTCGGTATTTGACATTGATTGATGAAAAGACTAATCCGAGCCCCACTGCCAGCAAAAAAGTTAAAATCATCAAAAGCGGCGCTAGAATTAAACCAATTAGATGAGGAGGGTAATGATAAAAAGCCATTAAGGCTAGTAGGACCAAATAAGCAATAACTAGATCTAACAGCCCGGCCAGGGTTGAAGATATGGGCAGAATAACTCGAGGGAAATAAACTTTTTTAATTATTTCCTGACTTTCGACCAGACTATTACAAGAATTGATGAATGCTCCTGAAAAATAAGTCCAAAATAAAAGTCCGGTATAGACAAAAATAGGATATGGTGCTCCCTGCGACGGCAGTTTTGCTAAAATACCAAAGAAGACCGTAAAAATGAGCATCATGATAAAAGGCTGAAAGACGACCCAAGCAATTCCGACGAGGGTTTGTTTATAACGTACTTTTATATCCCGCCAAGTAAAAATATAGAAAAGTTCGCGGAACCGCCAAATTTCACCGAAATCAATCGGGACAAAATTTTTTGGCGGTTTAATTTCGTAATAAAACTTATCTTCTTTAATCATAATTTAAAGCTGTTGGTCAGCATTTTATCATAGAGATAAATATGTTCTTTTGTCAAATCAACCCCTTGCTGCAACCAAACCCCACACCTCCTTGGCACCAGCTTCCTTTAGAACCTTGGCACATTCATTTAAGGTAGCGCCGGTAGTGGTGACATCGTCAATTATAATGATAGTTTTGCCTTTGATATTAGCCAGCCCCGCCGTGGCGGGGCCGCCGCTAAAGTTAAAAACACCCGCTAGGTTCTTTCGTCGACTATTCCCCTTCAGCTCTACCTGTTGCTTGGTATTCTTTCTTTTCTTTAAAAGATTAATCAGCTTCAATTTTGATTCTTTGGCAATGATTTTTGCTAGTAATTCAGCCTGATTAAATCCCCTCTGCGCTAGTCGCTTCGAATGCAATGGGGCAAAAGTAATTAGGGCATCTTTTTTAACCAAATTATTTTTTAAAACTTCAGCCATTGATATTCCGAGAACAGGCGCAAGTTCAATGACTGAATTATATTTAATGTTGTGGATAATTTCTTTGGTCGGCCCTTCTTTGTAGTAAAGGGCGGCGATGATTCCTTTTAAATATTTACCCTTTTGGCATTTTTTGCAGTATTTTCCTTTAAGCGAAAGCCGACCGCACTCTGGGCAGACTTGGGAGATAACTGCTATCATATCTTCTTTACAATTTTCGCAAAGCCAGTTCCCCTCTTTTTTGCAGCCGACACAAAATTTAGGGAAAAATAAATCCAAAAGATGGTTTTTTATTTGTGTAAAAGAGGGCTTTTTCATTTCATTCGATAAATTGTCGCACTGTCTGGGAAAGTTTTAATTACTTTGCCAGAAGAGGCCAAACCCTCTAAAACAATCTTATTTTCTTGGTAATGCGCATAAGCCGGATAAACAGCCCCTTCAGTATTACCCGGCGGCTTCACGTCGTCAAAAATATAGTCCACATTCTGATATCTTTCTTTTAAATTGTTAACCAATTGATTATATTGCGTTTTATTAAAAGATTTTTCAGGATCATTTAGATACGCATTGGCAACTTGCATTTGCTCAGTGGCTAACTCAAACGACATTAAATTATTTGTAGATTTTACTGGGAAAAATAAATTTGCATTCGGATTATAGAGAACGATCTGATTTTTAGGTATGTTTTGAGATAAGAAATCAACTTTCTGCTGATCAACCGGCCAATACCAAATCTGATCAATAAAACCATTAGGAATTTTATCTAAACCAGTATATAAGGCGGAATTAATGATGATTAGATAACCAATTAAGCCAAAAGCTAAGATTTGCCCGAGCCTCTGCCTATTGAGATTCCGTTCAATTAAATAGTCAAATAAAAATGCCGTTGAAACCGTAAGTGGCAAAGCAAGCTCTCGGACAAAACGGCCGGGGAAACCAGAAACACTTAGCCTGGACAAAAGATATAAAAATAACAACCAGACAATAATCAGCTGCTTGCTCTTTGACTTCTCTTTTTTGGCAAAACTTGCAATTAAAATATAGAAAAATCCAGCCAGTCCGAAATACCAAATAAGACTTCCATTAAACCGAGGATATTCTTCGTAATTCAAAATGGTATTTAAATAGGTGTTTTTTAAAAAAGGCTGATTATGAAAAACCCCGCTTATAAATTGAAGGGCGGTTGAGCCATATAATCTGGAGGCCAAAAGATAGCCAATGGCCGCAATGAGGAGAATAGCTCCAAACCCTAAGAAAATTTTTTTTTCTAGTTGTATTTTTGATTTATGAAGGCTTTGATAAAACTGCCACAGGCCAAAAATTAATAAAATTCCGAAGATATTAAAAAAAGTGAGTGAGTGGGTGAAGGCAATTAATAAGAGAAATATACCTGACCAGATTAAGTTAAGATATTTGCCAGTCCGATAGAATCTTATCAAAAAGGCGAAAAGCAAAACGCCAAAAACGCCATAGGCCAACATATCTGGGTAATTACCATCAACAAAGGCATATAAAGGATAGCCTGAGGTCAAAAGCAGAATCGCGCTGGTTAAAATTGAGACCCGCAGGCTAAAAAGTTGGCGCAAAAGGAAAAACATTGCCAAGGCCGGCAGAACGATTAGAACCGGTGTCCAAGAAGCAAGAATTGTCCAAATGCTCTGATGAAAAAGTCGGCTTAAAGCAATGACGATTAAATGAAAACCAGGAGGATAAAGACCAAAATTAATTTTACCAGTTTCTAAAATATTTTGGATTATCCCATAATGAGTAATAACATCATTGCCAGGCGGTACTAAATAATGGCGATGCCAATAGGTATAAAAAATTAAAAAAATCTCTAAGGCTAGGGCAAAAATACCAACTATTATCCATCCCCATTGGTTTATTTTTTGATCTTTCATTTAGCTACCTTCTGGAAAACTTTCAAAGTCGCCTCGGCTGTTCTTCGCCAAGAAAATTTCTTGGCCTGGACAATCCCTTTGTGACTTAATGTTTCTCGCAATTTTTCGGAAGTTAATACTTTCCGAAGAGCAGAAGCAATTTCTTCTTCTTTATAAGGATTAATTAAAATCGCTGCTTTCCCTGCTACCTCCGGCATAGATGAAACATTCGAGGTAATAACCGGTGCCCCACATGAGAGGGCTTCCAAAACTGGCAAGCCAAATCCTTCATATAATGAAGGATAAACAAATACTTTGGCCTGATTATAAAAATACGGCAAATCTTCTTCGGCGACATAGCCCGGCAGGGCGACTTTTTCTTTGAGATTTAGATCATGAATAATTTTGACAAGTTCTTGATTATTCCAACCCTTACCGCCAACCAAAACTAATTGATATTTTTGCTGAAGTTGATGTGGCAGAAGGGCATAGGCCTGAACTAATCGAGGCAGATTTTTACGTGGTTCTAAAGTACAAACGGATAAAATAAAATCTGGTTTGATATTGTATTTTCTGAGATGCTGTTTTACTTCGTCCTTATTTCTAATTGGTCGAAAAATTTTGTCAACTCCCTCGGGAATAACAACTGCTTTAGAAGGAGAGATTTTGAAATATTCAATTAAATCTTTTTTGGTTGACAAAGAAGGAACAATAATTTTTTTGGTTTTGGTAATAGCTTGTTTGGTTCTTTTATAATAATAATTGCTTAATTTTTTACCTCTGTGCTCAGGATATTTCATAAAAGCCAAATCATGGATTGTCACGGTCATTTTAGGGTAACCAACTTTAGGAATTCCTGAAAAATAGGTCGCGTGATAGAGATCAACATCAACTTTTAAAATATTTTTTAAGGGATAAGAAGCCTGAGTCAGCCGTTCTTTCCATGCTGCTGGCAGCCTTGAAATGACAATTTTATAAGGTGATTTTGAGTTTTTAACCATACTCTCGATAAACCGCATCCTCTCACGCGGGCGACGAAAAAAATTGAAAAAAAGAACATACTCATTTTTTCGATCGTATTCAAGCAAAGCTTTGATTAAACTAGTGGTGTATTTGCCAATTCCAGCCTTTTCGTAAATTGCTAGGTTACCATCAATGCCGATTTTCATGTTATTATTTTTCAGCTTTTAGCCAGACCTGAAAAGAATAATTTGACCATAGAAGTCTTATCATAATTAGACGTCTTATTTGTTTTAAAAATGATATTATCCCTTCAGGAGATGGTTTCTTATCGTAGTCATATCTGATGATATTTTTAAAACCGATTTTTTTCATCTTTTCTTTTAGATAATTTGGAGAATAACCTTTTTCTAAGATTCCATATTTTTTAGCTATTTCTTGCGCCTGCCTATCAACTGTATGTTCTTTATTTGGTTCAATAATCAAGATAATACCTCCTGGCTTCAAAGCCTTGTAAGCATTTTTTAGCACTTCGATTTCATTGGGACAGTGATGGAGGGCATCGTAAGATAAAACTCGGTCAAACTGATTTTTAAAATTTATTTTTTCGATATCAGAAACAATAAAATTAATTTTAAGTTTTTCTTTTTTGGCATTTTCTTTGGCAATGTTAATCATTTTTTTTGAAATATCTAAACCCGTTACTACGAGACCTAATTTCGCTAGCATTATACTTGTCCAACCAGAGCCACAACCGAGATCCAACAAGGATATTTTTTTGGACTCATCTAAAGATAATAATTCAACGATATAGGAGAAATCTCTTAAACGTGATGCCGACTCTTTGTAATTATAACTACCAAAAGGTTTAGTATATAACCATTTCTTCCCTTTAGGAGTTAAATTGTCAACATATTTTATTTCGTTCTGCTTAGTGTTCATACAACCCAAAGTATCAGAATTCTAAAAAAAACACAAATTTTATGGTACCATAACATCCCAATAAGCATGAGTACCTTGATTAAACCAAGTAATACCATCTGCTACTAAACCAACATCTAAACGGTGATTGCCCGCTGGAGCATTACTGTTGCCAATAAGAAAAGTAAAGGTGCCAATCTCACCAGGCGCAACAGTATCTTCATTGAGGGTTGCTAAACGGTTGGGACTAAGCCAATTAACACGCATATCATAGCCACCCCAGAGCCAATGATAATTTTGATCAACTAAGCCTAAGTTAACTACATTCTTAGTCCAAGTCTGTGAGCCAGTGTTGAGATAGGAGATATTTAGAGTTTTAACCTCCCAATTGGCAACCGTGGTATATGCCGATTGGGAAACGAAAGCAGCTTGATAGGCAGGCGCGGAAACTGGGACATACACATCCCAATAAGCATGAGTACCTTGATTAAACCAAGTAATACCATCTGCTACTAAACCAACATCTAAACGGTGATTGCCCGCTGGAGCATTACTGTTGCCAATAAGAAAAGTAAAGGTGCCAATCT
>Ga0315274_10000089_pt1 | contig 127897 bp, 142 predicted proteins | sample YL17G02_20_MG_FD_203700 | JGI IMG/M metagenome (GOLD analysis project Ga0315274, IMG submission 203700) | Sediment microbial communities from Yellowstone Lake, YNP, Wyoming, USA - YL17G02_20 | ecosystem: Environmental > Aquatic > Freshwater > Lake > Sediment | place: USA: Wyoming | collected...
TTCTCTATATGGAGTATGCAAAGCAGGAACAAGAACATGCTTAGGAGGAGTTTATGGCAGCTGTGTTCAGACAACACCTTCCTCTTCTGAAATCTGTGATGATAATTTGGATAATGATTGTGATAGTTATAAAGATTGTAATGACCCAGAATGTTTCTCAAATTCAATTTGTCAAATGAGTGTACCACCAGATTTTGTTTCATGGTGGAAATTTGATGAAAATGCAAATGATGAAGCAGGAAATCATAATGGAGTTTTAGTTAACAATCCCTCATATGTTGCAGGAGTTCATGGTCAAGCATTATCTTTTGATGGGACTAATAGAGTTTCAATTTCACCATTAATTAATTTATCAAAACCATTTACAATAGTTGCCTGGATTTATCCTGTTGGCACAGGAAGTTGGCAAGCAGTTACAGGGCCAGATGGAAATAATGCTATCTATAATAATGCTGGAACACTTCGTATTTGCGATAGCGCTATGTGCACTAATTATGGTTCATTATCACTAAATACATGGTATCAAATTGCTTATATTGCTCAACCAAGTGGGACTATGGGAACAGTTTATGAAAACGGCATTCAAATAGGAACTAAAAATGGATATGCAAATGGATGGAGTATTAGTGTGATAGGGTGCCGTGCCCCCTATTACAATTGTTTCAATGGTTCCATCGACGAAGTTATGATTTATAACAGGGCTTTGAATGACAGTGAGATTTTGCAGATTTACTGCAATCGGGGAGGAGATTCTATAAATCCTGGTCTTTGCAGTGCAATTCCATCTCTCTCCCCATTCACAAAACTCTGGAATTTTTTAAAAGGCTTGCTTACTCGAGAAACAGGAAATGCAATTTTGACTGGAAAAGTTATAACAGGAAATGTTGTGAATGAAACCAGAGAAGATTCTAGGGTTCCATATATTATTTTATCTATTTTTGTTGTGATAATATTAATTATTGCTGTTATAATTGTTAAAATTAAGAAAAATAAAAAGAAATTTAGAAAAAAATAAAATTATTGAGTGAATTATGACTTTGTTAAATCCACAGGCTGTTGAGAAGATAAAGAAAGCTGTTGAAGCAAGTTCTAATTAACAAGATTTAAATATATTCTTTTTTATAATTTTATATTAAAACGAGGCAAAATATAAAATGAAACTCAATATTTTAATTGGGGGAAAAGCAGGGCAAGGAATTAATTCTGTATCTGGAATTGTTTCCTCAATTTTAGTTAAATGGGGTTATTTTACTTTTAATTATAGAGATTATCCATCACTTATCCGCGGAGGGCATAATTTTAATGTTTTATCAATAAGTGATGAAAGAGTTGGAAGTCATGAAAGCAAAATAGATGGAATTGTTGCTATGGATGAAAATACAATTAAAGTGCATAAAAATGAGTTGAAAAAAGAGGGATTTGTTATTGGTTTCAAGGAATTTGAGGCTTTTGGGAGAAATTTAAATATAGCACTTGCTGGAGCTCTTATCAAAGTTTTAGGAATAGATAAAAATTTATTGATTGAAGAAGTAGACAAGCAGTTTCATAGCAAAGAAGCAAATGAAGCTGCTGAAAAAGGATATAAAAGCCAAAAAGAAAAATTTTCCCTAAAAAAACTAAATAAAAAAATTTCAATTATGACAGGAAGCCAGGGAATTGCGCAAGGAGCAATTAATTCTGGAATTAATTTATATTTAAGCTACCCAATGACACCTGCAACACCTGTTTTGCATGAATTAGCTTCTTTGCAGGAAAAAAATGGATTTATGGTTTTTCAGCCTGAAAATGAAATAGCTGTTGCTAATGCTGGTTTAGGAGCAAGTTTTAGTGGAGCAAAAGTTATGATTGGCTCGAGTGGAGGAGGATTTGATTTAATGACAGAAGCATTAAGCTTGCAAGGACAAACAGAAATTCCATTAGTTGTTTATCTTGCTTCACGTCCTGGGCCTTCTACTGGCTTACCAACACATACAAGCCAAGGAGATTTAGATGTTGCACTTCGCGCAGGACATGGAGAGTTTCCAAGAGTTGTTGTTGCTCCTGGTGATCCTATTGAAACAATTGAAAAAACAAACGAAGCGTTTTATCTTTCAGAAAAGTTCGGGGCTCTTTCAATAATTCTAAGTGATAAACATTTAGCAGAAGGTGAGTTTTCTTTTGACAATGAACCACATAAACCATTAAAAATAGAAGTGGAAAGAAAAGTTCCTGGAGAGGCAATTGTGAAGGCAAATTCTTATGAGCATGATGAAAAAGGAAACACAACAGAAGAAATAGAAATTGTTAATAAAAATGCAGAAAAAAGAATAAAAAAATATGAAGAAATAAAAAAAGAAATTAAAAATAAAGAATTTGAAATGATTAAGATTTATGGAAATAAAAATGCAAAGAATCTTATTATTGGGTGGGGAAGCACAAAATGTGCAATTTTAGATGCTTTAGATGCAATTGATGCTTCAATTAAAAAAATAGGAAATTATAAATTTTTACAGGTTTTGTATTTAAAACCCTTAAGCGATGAAATTAAAGAAGAAATAATAAAAACACAAAAAGTAGGAGGAAAAATTATTCTTATAGAGCAGAATGTTACAGGACAATTAGGAAGGCTTATAAGAGAAAAAACAGGAATTTCAATTAAAAATAAAATATTAAAATATGATGGCAGGCCTTTTTTAAGTGATAAATTAAAAGAAGAGATTTTGAAATATTAGAATGGTGGTTATAAATGCACTTTATAGGTCAAGGGAAGATAAATGTTACGTTGCAGAAGGTTATGAAATATCTCACCTTGGAACAGGAGACACAAGAGAAGAAGCAATGAAAGATTATTTAAAGGCATTAAAGAGTGTAAAAAATCTTATAATAAAGGAAGAGGAAAAGGGAAAGAAAATAGAGTTATTAACCCCAGAAACATGTTCGCCAAGATGTAAAAGAAGCTTACAAAAAATAATTTTAAGTAAAAAAGAAATAAAACCAGAAGTAATTAAGTTTTCAGACAATTTAGAAGTCCATTTTTATAAGGAAATAATATGAAAAATAAAATAAGAATATGCCCAAAATGTAAATCTAAAAATTTGATTAATAAAATAACTTTTTCTGCTATTTGGGGTTTTCCTTCAAAAAAGAAATGCCTAGATTGTGGTTTTGAATCATACCTAATATTAGAGAAAGATAAAAAGAAATCAAAAAAGATAAGTAAGATAAAATGAAAAACGACTTAGAATCAGAAGAAAATGGTCTCTGGGAAGAAGGAGGATTTATTAAACAGATGAGCAAAGAAGAATTAGAAAAAAAGAAAAAATCTATTGACATGACACATGATGAAGATATTAATTATAATTGTAAAAAGTGCAACAGAAAGATAAGCCTCCATAATAGAGATTGGCATGATGGAATGTGTGATGAATGTTTTGATGAAACTTATTATCCTAAATCTAAAAAGAAGGAGAAAAAATGAACCTAAAAGAATATCAGGAAGCTTGCAAGAGAACAGCTAAGGAGTTTGCAACACCTGAAACAGAGATAGCAACCTGGGGGTTGGGAATAGCAGGAGAAGCAGGAGATGTTGCTTCTTGCATAAAAAAAGTATTTGCTCATAAAAATGAAGCAATTAAACAAGGATTAAGAGAAAATTTAGGGGATATGTTATGGTATGCTGCTATGATATGTAATTTTTTTGATTGGAATTTAGAAGAGGTATTAAATGAGAATATAGAAAAATTAAAGAAAAGATATCCTGAAGGATTTACATTTGAAGATGCCCAAAGAAATGGAACAATGGTTAAGTGGGGGGGTTTTGATAAAGATAAAGAATATATCAAACCTAAAAATCAGGAGAAAAAATGACATCCAAAAATCAAAAAGCTTATAAAGAGAATAATCTTAATAATAATAACATGCCCCCCAGTGATCGGAATGGGTCACTGGATGATTCCTTCATTTTTATTGATGCTGGATTTCTCTCTAAACTTTCTAAATATTTCGGAAAAGGAAAATATATTGTTTATGATTTAATTAAATTTTGTGAAAATATTTCTAAAAAACAAAAATTAAATTGCAACAAAATATTTTATTATACTGCGCCCCCATTTCAATCAAATGCTCCAACAGAGAAAGAAAGAGAAAGAAAAGATAGATACGACACTTTTATAAAAAAATTATCAAAAAATCCAAAGATAGAAATAAGGGAGGGTAGATGCCAAAGATTAATTAACAAAAATGGGCATGTTAAATATTCACAAAAAGCAGTTGATTCATTAATGGTCATAGATTTAATGAAAATTCCATTAAAATATCCAAATCTTAAAAAAATAAGTTTAATTGCTTGTGATAGTGATTTTGTGCCTGTCATAAATGAATTAAAAGAGATAGGAATAGAGATTATTCTTTTTACATATTTCACTAAGAAAAGAGATACAAACTTTTCAAGGAGCAGTTATTTAAATAATGTTGTAAATAAATATGTTAGATTATCAAAAGAAGATTTTGATAAAGCTAAATTAATCAAAGAAAATTGAAAATGACAAGCACAAAAGAAAAACTTTCAACAAAATATGAAATAACCTGGTGTCCAGGATGCCAGAATTTTATGATACTTGAAAGTGTGAAAAAAGTTTTTGCCAAACTTATTGATGAGAAATTTACAAAACAAGAAAATATTGCAATTGTAACAGGAATTGGATGCCATGCTAAAATTTTTGATTATCTAAATACTTGCGGATTTTATGGCTTGCATGGAAGAGTAATTCCTACTTGTTTAGGAATTAAACTTGGGAATCCTAATTTAACTGTTGTTGGTTTTGCAGGAGATGGTGATACATATTCAGAAGGAATGGAGCATTTTATTCATGCAGGAAGATTTAATTCTAATTTTACTTTAGTTGTTCATGACAATCAAACATTTGCTTTAACAACAGGACAGCCAACTCCAACAACACAGCAAGGATATAAAAGTAAAGCAGAGCCTTTAGGAGAGTTTAATATTCCTTTAAATCCCATTAAACTTGCTTTAGTTTCTGGAACAAGTTTTGTTGCAAGAACTTATGCATTAAATCTTGAACATTGCTCAAAAATTCTTGAAGCTGCAATAAAACATAAAGGTTTTTCTTTTGTTGAAATAATTCAGCCTTGCCTGCAATTTAATACAGACACAAAAGAAATTGGAAAGCTAATTTATGTAGCAGAAGACAATAAAAATGACATGAAAAAAGCACAAGAGCTTGCAGATGAATGGAATTATAACAGCAAAACAGGAAAAATTCCTATTGGAATTATTTATCAAGCTGAAAAGCCAACATTAGAAGAAAACTGGCCTCAGCTTAGTGAGCTGATGAAAAAAGGAAAAGGGTGGAAAAATAAATAAATTAATTCGCTTCGCTCATAACTATAACTAACCCGACTTACCAATTTGTTATTAGATTCATATTTTTAGGAGGAGGTTTCTTCACATAAGCAATTAATTCCATCCTTTCACAACAGCAAGGACAATAAACAACTCTCTTTTCCCTACTTTTATTCAATATTTTATCTTCTATAACTGACTGTATCTCTATTTTTGTAAATCTCTTAATATTATTTCTTGAATAAACTCCATAATATCTTACTAATCTAAAATTCTTTTCAGGAATATGTTGTATGATTGCTGAAATAAAATCAAACACACTCATTGTCTTAAAGTTCTTATTTCCCTTATTATCTTCATAATAAAAAGTCACACCCTTGCCATTGTAATCTATTATTCTTGAATTTGCAATGGCAGGATGTCTAATATATCTTCCAATATATTTTATTAATCCTTTTCCATAATGAAGTCTTTCAGGTTTAATGTAAGCAGCAAATCCATTTAGATATTTTCTAAAACATAAATCAATAATTGTTTGAGGGATATAATCCCTCAAAGCAGTAAGAAGATTATATTGCCATTTTTTATGAAAAGTGTTATAATCAATATAATTCCCTAGTTTCACAAACTTATTTTGTGAGTTATATCCTCCTTCTGTAACCAAAGCATGAACATGAGGCTTAAATATAATATCTCTTCCAAATGGATGAAGAACAATTATTATTCCTGGAACAACCTCTTGCTTTAATGCAAATGAAAACATTTCTTTTATTGTTGCTGCTGCAACATCCATTAATACCTTTTGCAAACTTCTATTTTCTTTAATATAAACCCAAAGAATTTCAGGCATACTAAAAGTCAGATGTCTGTAAGTCAGATTCTTGATTATTTTCTTTGTAAGCCTATCTGCCCATTTATCAGTATGCCTCTTGCCACAGCAAGAGCATATTCTTGAATTGCATCCAAATGGAACAATTAATTCTTTTCCATAATTGTTGCAATGAAATACAAAACATCCTCTCTCCATACCTTTGCAAGAAAGCATTTTCTCAACCTCTTTTAATTCCACTTCTCTTGGAAAATTGCTCTTGCAATAATTAACCCAATTATCATTATCCTGAAAGATAAATTTTACAGATAAAGTTTTTCTACTCCCCTCTTCTTCTATAATTGTATTGTTCTGCAATAACAATACAAGGCTTTGCCCTTAAAAAAGGCAAGGCTTTTTAATATTAGAAATTCTATAGATTATATACTATAAATTAACTTAAAAACGCCAAAGCAAAACTTGCTCCGAGAGCAATTCCTGCTCCGAGCCATTGATGCCAATTAATTTTTTCTTTATTGAACCATGCTCCAAGAAAAATTGCAATTGCTGGGAAACTTTCTGTTATTGCAGTTGTTATTGAAATCTCATTTTTTAGTGTGGCGAGAATATAAAAAAGCCAAGCCAAAGTATCAAAAATTCCTGTTGCAAGAACTATCCACTTAAATTTAATTCCATTTTTAATTAATTTAGAAAATCCTTCTCTCTCGCCTTTTGCAAAAATCTGGAGTTTTGTTAAAAGCTTGTTGGCAGGAAAAACAGGAAATGCAATAACTGGTAATGTTGTAGGTGAAAATGGAGAAGATTTTAAAGTTCAATATATTCTCTTGTCTCTTTTAGCTGCGATAATATTAGTTATTGCTTTTATGATTGTGAAAATTAAGAGAAATAAAAAGAAATCTGGATTTTTTATTTAAAGAAATTATTTTTTATGAGAACAGAAAGATTTAAATACCTGTTGGGTATTATACTTATAAGGTATTAATTAAAATGAAATTTTATAACAGGGAAAAAGAAATTGAGATGTTTGGAAAAATCCACAAGGATTTCAGGATTGCGGTAGTTGGAAGAAGGAGAATTGGGAAAACAAGGCTTGTTGAACATTTCTTCAAGGGAGAAAATGTGACTTTTTTTGTTTCTGCTGAAAAAGCTGAAAAAGAGATTATAAGTGACTGGGCAAGAGAGCACAAAGAATTGCATCTTCCGAGTGTTGATACATTTAAAGAGTTTTTTGAATTTGTATTTTTCCATCTAAAAGAAAAGGTAATATTCATAGATGAGATTCAGAATTTTTTAAAAGTCAATAAATCATTTATTTATGACTTACAAAGGCTAATAGATAAATATAAGCCTAAATTAATAGTTTCAGGCTCATTAATAAGTGTAATGAAAAAGATTATAGAGAATTACAAGAGCCCTTTATATGGAAGATTTGATTTCATTATAAATCTAAAAGAATTGGATTTTAGAACCGCTTCTCTTATTTTTAAGGATTTTAATTTAGATTTTGAAAAAGCAATAATTTTCTATTCTGTTTTTGGGGGAATCCCAAAATATTATGAATTGCTTGAAAAAGTAGATAGATTTGATCTTGAGAACTTTATTTTAGAATCTTTTGTTAGGTATCCAATGCCGCTTAATGAAGAAGTTAAAACTATGCTTAAGGAAGAATTTGGTAAAGAGCATAAAACCTTTTTTTCTATTCTTTCTTCTATTTCGCAGGGCAAGAACAGGCATTCAGAAATTGCAGGCTATCTTGGAAGAAAAGAGACTGAAATAACCAAATATCTTTCTTTATTAAAAGAGGATTTTGAATTAATAAGAAGAGAGCTGCCAATTATTGGCAGCAAAAGGGGGGTTTATGATATTAAAAATAATATAGTTCGCTTTTGGTTTGAAAACATATGGAGAAATAACGAGCTTTTAGAAACAGGCCAGGAAAAAAGAGTTGTTGAGCTTGTAAAAAAAGATATTGATAAATATATTTCTCATGGTTTTGAAAGATTAATATTAAACCTGGTTTCTTCAGGAGATATAAATCTCTCTGTAACCCTTAGTGAAATAGGGAGGCAATGGGGAAATTTTGCAGGGGAAAAAGGGAAAAATAGCTATGAAATTGACCTTGTTGGTTTAAATGAAAAGACAAGAGAAATATTATTTGGAGAGTGCAAATGGCAGGATAAAGTAAATGCCTTGGAAATTGCCAAAGCGCTAAATGAAAAAACAAAATATGTTGATTGGAATAATGAAAGCAGAAAAGAATATTTGGCAATCTTTGCAAAATCTTTTTCAAAAAGAGCAAAAGAATTTGAAGGAAAAAAAGTTTATTGTTTTGACCTTAAGGATATAGAAAAATTGCTGCATAAAAAGATATAAATATATTCTTTTCTTATAATTTTCATGCAAAAAGAGGAGACATCAGAGATTATAGAAGGCTTGCAAAAACAGCATTCTAATAAATTTAAATTTTTAATAATTGTATTTTCTATCATAGGAATTATTCTTTTTCTTGTATTATTAATTTCAGCTTATCTTTATTTTAAATCTCCTGAAAAAACACTCGGCATTGGAGCAAATATAGAATCTGCTTTGTTAAGTTCTGATGGAAATTTAGTTTATGTTAAACTTTTAGGAGGAAGTTTAGATAAAAATATTACGAAGATAAAATTTATTTTTACAGATGAGCAAGGAAATGAATATGTTTATGAAACTTCTGAAGGAATTAAAGAAATAGAAGTGCCTTTTAAAAAAAGTTTTTGGGATTGGCTTTTTGGAAAACCTGCTTTTAGTGGAGAATATGATTATGAAATTAATGCAAATGAAATTGACTTAGCTAATTTTGAAAATATAGATGAAGTTTCTGTTTTGTTTGAATATCAAACAGAAACAGGCGATGTAATTGAAACTCCTACTTTAGATACACAAAGAACAACTAATCAGACAAGCTCAAGTAGCAGTTCTTCAAGCTCTTCTTCAAATACTAATAATCCTGCTTGCACTCCTGAATCTAAAACAACAACTTGTGGAACTGGTTTTTGCGGGATTAAAAAAAATAATTGTAGTGAAGATGTTGATTGTGGAAACTGTAACATTAATGAAAATTGTATTGATGGAATTTGCATTCCTAATTTCTGTTCAAGCATTACAGATTGTTCAAATTATGCTGATGAAACTAATTGCACAACTGATTTTTGTGATAAAGGAATTTGTAAATGGAATTCTTCTTTGGAAAGTTGTTATAATTATGCAGGAAATGTTTATTATGTTTCTGTAACTGGAGCGGGAAGTCATAACGGTTCTTCACCTGAAAATGCTTTTAATTTAAAGGAGGCTCAAGCTTATGCAAATGTTAATGTTGATGAGACAATTACTTTTTTGTTGGCGAGTGGGGGGTATGGAGATTTTATAGATACAAGTCCCGTTGAAAGAACAGCTTGGGTAACCTGGAAAGCAAAAGAAGCTCATAGTCCAGAATTAACTAAAATAGATGTAAATTGGAATGGTCCTTCAAAGGAAGTATATTTAAAATTTGATGGTATAACAATTAGGCCTGAATTTGATGATAAACATGCCATATCTGTAAGGTATTCAAATCATACACAATTTTTGAATCTAAATGTTATAGGGCAAGGGGCTAGATATACCAGTAAAGGGTTTAATGCTAGATATATTAATTATGTTACTTTAGATAATAGTATATTCTCAGGTGGGACTAAACAAGGTCGTTATGATGGTTTTGACGATGTTTCTTATTTTAGAGACGCAGGAAGGAATATTGTTGTTACAAATAATGAGATGAGGCAGTTTAAAGGTATTGGAGTTGCCCTTCCTGCTTCTGATAGTATTGTCTCTAATAATAGTATTCACAAATTTGGTGGAGATGGAATTATTTTCGGAAGTGGTTCAGGAAATCTTCTTATTGAAAACAATAAAATACATGATATTCAGGTCTATTACCCTGAACTTCAGGAAACACCCACTGAAACAACTTGGAGTGCAAATGGCACAACAATGTACAATCCTGATGCTAATTGGGGCTCAGCAGATGAGCCTTTCCATTGGGAAGTGAATATAGAGATTGTTGTAATTTCTGGAAACAATGTTAATACTGGAGATAATGAGATTAGAGTTGCTCAAGTTGTAAGCCCAACTGAAATTGTTTTTGATGGAAGCATCGGCTCTACTCCTGGAGTCGCACCTTCTAATGTTGATTATTATTTAAGAGACCAGGTGCATGCTGATTTAATACAAGCTACTGCAGGTTATGGTACATATTTTAATAATATAACTATTAGAGGAAATGAATTGTATGATAGCCTCGATGGATGGGCATTTATGCATCTACAAGCTCAGGATTATGATAACCCTGACCTTAATATAGGAGGCAGTAATTGGCTGGTTGAAAATAATTTATGCTGGAACTCTTATGCAAATGGCCAGGAAGAAAATGGTGCTCCATTAAATTTAAGACATATTGATGGGGCGATTTTTAGAAACAACACTGTTATTGGCAGAGTGCAACTTAGGTATAACCATAATGTAAATTTTACAAATAATATTATTAGTTTTATTGATGTTTATGATACTGCTGGACTTGTTGATAATGATTATAATATTTTTAATAGAGGAGGCTTTAGTAGTAATTATTCTTTAGGTCCAAACACTATATTTTTGTATCCCAGCATTAATGAGGATAAATGGAATGCTTCTGCATTTACAGATATTTTTGTAGATTATTATGGGGGGAACTTTAGACCCACTATGGACAAAATTGCTTGTAATGGAACAATTAATCTTCCAGAAGTTGTTGTTGGTGCTTTGCCTTGTGCGTGTTTAAAAGATGCAGATTGTATATATGGAGGAACATGTACGGATGGGCAGTGTATCGGAACTAAAAACTGTTTTGGGACAGATACTCACTGTGGTAGTTTCCCTAATTGTGAAAACTGCAATTGGCAAGATGGTTGTGTTGGAAATGAATATAGAGATTATTATTGTTCTGGAAATACTTGTGTGGTTTTTAGTTCAGATGACTGTACTGACTGCTCTTGTTCTTGTGGTGGCTATGGTGAAGTTGAATCAATTGAAAATGGGAATTGTGGTGATGGTATAGATAATGATTGTGATGGCAATTTAGATTCTTTAGATCATGGTTGCCAGGCACCAACGGGACTTCCTGATGGTTATGTTGGTTATTATAGGTTTGAAGGGACTACATATGATTATACTGGAAATAATATGGGGGTATGGGGAGGAGATGAGGAGATTTATAGTGAAAGAATAACTGATAATTATGCACTGGAATTTGATGGTGTTAATGATTATGTAACTGTAGGGACAGGAACTGATTTTTCAGATATTTGTGTTAATGGATGTAGTTTTAGTGCTTGGGTTAAAGAATATGATACTGGGGCGGATAATACTATTGTTGGTAGATATGATAATAGTCTTCATAGTAGTTTAAAAAACCTATTTTTATTATTTTCAATTTCAGCAACTGACCAAGTAACCTTTTCTGTTTCTTATAATGGAACTGGAGAGACTGGGACAGGTTGTAGCAGTACAGCTGGAAGCAAAGTTATTAGTGGTGCTTGGCATCATGTTGCAGGAGTTTATAATACAACAGATGTAATTGTTTATAATAATGCAGTGCCAGGAACTGCAACAACTTGCACTTATTCTGGAATAAGTTTGACAGATTGGCAAAGAAGTGAAGATACTTTTATTGGAGTAACTGATGATGGAAGTTATTTATATGATTTCAATGGCTCAATCGACGATGTGATGATTTTCAACAGAAGTTTGAGTACATTAGAAATTCAGAAAATTTATTGCAGTCAAGGAGGAAGTGCTGGATTTTGTGGGCAGTTTGGCAGTTTCTCTCCATTCACCCAACTCTTGAATTTTTTAAAAAGCTTGCTGACTGGAAGGACAGGACAGGCAATTTTGACTGGAAATGCTGTGAATGAAACTAATGAAACTGGAAAATATAAAATTCCATATATTATTTTATCTCTTTTAATTGGGATAATATTAATTATTGCTATTGTTATAATTGTGAAAATTAAGAAAAATAAGAAAAAGAAACTGAGGGAAAGAAAGAAGAAAAGATGATTTTATTCTAGCAAAACAGAGATGAGAATTATTTTGCTTTATTCTAACAAAACAGCGACGGCAATTGTTGTTGTCCATAAGCCGTCTTTATTACATTCTGCTGACTGGCAGAGATGTGTTGTTTTGATTATCTGCCCACTTGACTTGTAAACCTGTTCTCTTTCTTCCCAAGCAATATCTGGATTAAATTCTACTCCTAATGTTGTTGCTAACATTGTGGCTGCTAAATCTTCTGCATATTCTCCTGCTTTTTCTCCTTTTTCTCCAAAAGAATGATGTTCTGACAAATATCCATAATTATTATTATCTTTTGGCATAGCAACTCCAATTGCAGTAGACATTAGTCTATTTGGTTCATTGCTTTCTAATCTTGCCATAACACAAAAAGTTATTTGTCCTGCATGAAGTAATTTTAATCCTTCTTCTTTAGAAATAACTTTGCAGTTAGGCGGGAGAATTGAAGAAACATAAACTAAATTACATTTTTCTATGCCTGCACTTCTTAATGCTAATTCAAATGATTGCAGTCTGTTTTTATGAACTCCTACTCCTTTTGTTAAAAATATTTTCGTTGGGATCATATCAATATAATTTTGTTGTAATAATAATTAAAAAATATAAAAAACCAAAGTATTTAAATTTATTTCTTGTGGTTCTGTAAAGTTAAAAGGTGATAAATTCATTAAAATTTTGTATTTTTAAATATGAATTGACTATTTTATTAATTGTTAATAAATTATTAAGTTAGAATAGCAGTTATCATCGACAAAAACTCATTTCATCACCTGCTGACTTAACATCACTTTCTTATGTTAAATGATGTTAGAAACTTAACATCTGTTACCAACCTTAATTTGCCTTGTCAAAAAGCTCACTCACTCACTTTTTTCAAAACTATTTTATGCTAATTATTAATAATATAAATCTATTAATCGTGTAAAAGATGATTAATTGAATCTAATATATATTAAGAAGCAAATTCACTTAATATCTTGACTAAGTTATCCATTATGAATCTTAAAAATTATTAAAACCCATGCAATTAATAGGATAGCAATTAAAAATAAAATTAAAAAAGAAATCCAATATCTTTTAAATACTGATTCTATATTTTTAACATCAGAAGGATTCTCTACTTGTCTTACTTTTTCAATTGCAGAATCATTTTCAGATATATTTAAGGCACTTAAGTCTCCACCACTTGGTTTCCATAATCCTAAGCTTGGAAACCCTTTTGATATATTAGGTTTACCATAATTTAAATTAATAAATAAAATTATTAATATAATAATAATTAATGTCAATATTATTAATAACAGATAATCTTTTGTTAGATTTTTATTTTTCATTTCTTTTTTTTCTGAAATGTTTATACTAATAATTTATATACTAAAGATTAAATACTTATTGGATTTATTCTTTTTAATTCTTTTATTTTGTCAAAATCATCATCTTCGGAAATGATTTCATTAATATCTAAATTAATAGCTGTTGCAGCATGAATAGCATCTCTAGGTTTTAAATCATATTCTTCAACTAATTTCTGTGCTTTCATGATAATTTCTTTTTTTGCGTCAGCAAATATTATATTAGGCAGCCTAAAAAATTTATAACCTTCTCTTTTTGCTATATCTTTGCCTAAAAACTTTCTTACAATAAAAACAACTTCATCCCAACTTAATACAGAAGTTACACCAATAAACTCGTTATTTGCTATTTTTAAAACAATTTCTTTAGATTTATTGTCTTCCCGAAGAATCCCTTGTATGAATATATTAGCATCAATATATTTTTTATCCATATTGTCCCTCATACATTCTTTTTAATTCTTTAACTGAAATTTTCTTTTTAATCTTTGGTGTATTAAAAAAATCTTCAACTATTTTGTTAGGATCTTCTTTTTTTATAATAATTTCATCATCTTTAACTTCAAAAATAATATTTACTCCGATATCCAAACCCAGATGTTTACGAATATCTTTAGGAATTACTACTTGTCCTTTTTCTCCAATTTCCCTTTTAATTATCATTGTGGTATTATAAGTAGGAAAGGGTATTTAAACTTTTTCCTACATAACATTAGGAAAAATTTAGAGTATTTTTTTATTTTTCCACTTCAGAAGTTCTTTTAATTTCCAATCCTGCTCTTTTAATTATTTCCAAGACTTTTGCTCTTTCTTCGCTATTTCCACAACCTTTCTAGTCAATTATAACTATAAGGTATACTCACATAACGCATTTAAAGTTTCTATTTTCTTAGGAATTATTTGTGAATGTCTTTCTCCATAAATTTTTATACATTTATCTAAATTAATTAACCTTTAAAATATTCTGAACTCTTTCATATTTTAAGCCCAATCTTTTTAATAAATTAACTGTCTCTTGTTTATATTCTCCCAATCCTTTCCAATCTAACAAAACATTTTGTATATTTTCTTGTGTTTTAGCTTCTGCCTCATTTACAATTGAAGTTGTTACTGGTAACGAATATTTAGGTATAATATGCCCAACAGCATATTGTGTTCTTAGCATTATTTTATTTGCTGCTTGATTATAATGCCCCCCTCCAATAAGTATAGTTGGAATCCATTCTCCTGCTTTGTAATTTTGTAAGCTTAAGATGGTTTTTGCTATGACTTTTGCAGGGGGTTCTTCACTCCATTGTTTTTCAGAACTTCCTAATTCAATAAAACAGCAAGGAAGCTCAATTAAAGGGCCGTGATGTGTAACTTCCATAGTTACTTCATAATTTTCAAGTTTTTGTTCTTGTGCATTTTTGTTTAGTTCTTGAAATAAATATTTTAATACAAAAGAAGAAGTTGAACAGATATTCCCTGGTTTTCCACCAAAATCTGCTCCTCTCCAGTTTCCAGGAGCATGCAAGGATAAGCTTGGATTACCTTTTTCTGATTTATGTCTGCTTGCAAAAACAAGAAAATCAATATTTCTGAGCTCAGGAAATTTCTTCTCACTCAGGTCATCTGAATAAATTGTTTCTTTTTTCAGTTCTATAATTGGAATTTGTGGAAGATAATGTTTTTTTAGCTGTTCAACTATGTTTACTCCTGCTTTATCTAATTTTGAATAAGCTATTGCAAAGCGCATTTTAATTTTTGTTATGTTTACTACAGTATTCATCAAAGCTCTTAGCTGTATCTCTCTTTATTTTTTCGCTTAATTCATCAATATCTTTTTTTGTAAATTTGCTCTTAGAAGTAATTTTATTCATTAATTCTAAATCTTTTTTTCTTTCTTCTTTTGATATTTCTTTCATTTCATCTCCTAACTTCTTTCCCTCCAATTATTAATCTTGAAGGGATTCCTGAAAGTTTTGATTCATCTTGTGCTTTTATTATAATATCTACTTTGTTTTTAATTTCTTGCTTTATTTCATTTATTGATTTTGCAAATGGCTCTCCTGAAAGATTGACAGAGGTTGTTATAAATGGTAAGCCAGATTTTTGAATTTGTCTTGTGAAATCTGAATTTGGAATTCTTATTCCAAGACTATCTGAAGATGAAACCCAAAAAAGAAAATCTTTATTTTTCTTTTTTAATATAATTGTATATGGTCCTGGAAAATATTTGTTAATATCTAATCCTTTATCGATTATACAGTTTTCTTTTATCCATTTTATTGATGGAGCAATTATTGAAAGAGGTTTATCTTTATCTCTTGATTTTATAGTTTTTATTTTATTCACAGAAGCAATGTTTGTTGCATTACATCCTATTCCATAAATTGTGTCTGTTGGGTAGATAAAGAGCTTTCCTTCTTTAATGTTTTTTATTAAGTTTTTCAGGTTCATTTTGATTTTATTTAATATTTTAATATCTTATAGTTTTATTATTTATTAATATTTGTTTAGTAATACTTAAAAACCAACCCTGCTTAAATAAATTACTAAAAGATGTTAACTAATTTGTTTTATTTAGTATTATTATTGTTGGGTTTTCCAACAGGGCTTATACTTGCAAGATTATGCAGAGAGGAAATTAAAAATTGGAGAAAAAGATTATTCATTATGATAGTTGTTTCTCTAATCTTAGCTGTTATTATCTCTTTCATTCCTTTTAATAGTTTTACTTACAAATTTCCTGTTATTATAAGTTTATTTTTTATAATAATAACCTGTCTGACAATTATTTGGAAAAGCCATTGATTTTTTTATTAGTAATCTATAAAACGATTTTGTAAATTTGGTATGGGTTTCATTAAGCTAGTAATGTAAACTAATATTTCAGTAGCTTATTCTTCTTATACATAATTTACTTCTTCTATTAACATTATTAATTTTATAAGATTGTTTATATCTACTTTTGTAAATGCTTGATTAAGCTTTATGTTGGTTTCTATTGCTTGATATTTATTGAGTTATAGATTTTAGTAAGTTATTAATTAAAGAACATAAACATTTCTTCTCGAAGATATAGAAATGTTTATATACTAAAATTTCTATATGATAATACAATAAATATAGTTTAAAAAATGAAAAGGAGGTGAGAGAATGGAAAGAAAAGGACAAGCAGCTATGGAGTTTTTAATGACTTATGGCTGGGCTATTTTAGCAGCGATTATTGCTATTGCTGTTCTTGCTTATTTCGGAGTTTTCAATCCTGGAAGGTATACATCTGAAATGTGCCAGGTATCAGCTCCATTTACATGCGATGATAATTCTATTGCAAGGGCTGCAGGAGTGGATATAATATTAAGAAATGGTGGAGATGAAGATTTCACTGTTACCAATATAACAGTTTCAAATTGTAATGATGTACCATTACTTTTAACTGCTGTTCCTATTGCAAGTGGAAAAACTGCAACTGTAACTGCTGCTTGTACAGATGCAACAGGTGTTGCACATAATTTAGGTGTTGGAACTGCTTTTAGAGGAAATATAGATATTACTTATCATAAGACTAATGTTGCTGGTGCAAGAGAATTAACTGCAACAGGAAGCATTACAAGAAAGAAAGTAACAGCTTAATTTTATTTTTTATTTTTTTATTTTATATTTGAATTTTTTGTTTTTATAGATTGATAATTGGAATTATATTTTTTATTAATAATGTAAAGAGATTAGTAATTTACTTCTTATTTATAATATCAAAAGACAAATAAGCTATGCAGAAAAATAGCAAGAGATTTAATCAAATCTTAATGAACTGATTTCATATAAAAATTACTAAAATTATATTAATAATGTAAAGATATTAAGTTAAAGTAATAGAGAAGATTAAGTAGAAAGAACAATTGTTTAAGCTTACTCTACTAATCTCAAAATTAAAATAGTTTACAGATTACTAAAAATCAATAAAACTTATGGTAAATTTTATCTTATTTCCCCTTCATAGGTTTTATCACTGACAACTATACCAGATTTTTCTATTGTAAATGGATAAATAAACAAGGAATGTTTTGTTCCTCTCATTTTTAATACTTCAAGATATCTGTTTCTTTGTTTTTTCTCTCTTACAAAGTATAAAAGAACTATTGAATCTGATTCAAAGTCCAATACTCTTGAAGTTACTTTTTTTTCTGGTGAAGGGGTTCCTTCATAAGTTAATAATGAAGTGCAATCCCATTTGCTTAACATATTAAATAAAGACAACGCAGATTCTCTTTTTTCAAGCTCTTTTTCAAATAATAATTCAAAGGAAGTTATGCTGTCTATTACTATTCTTTTTATTTTTTTTGTTAAAACAACGCTCTCAATTGTTCCTCCTCCTTCTTCTAGCATTGTTCTAACTTTTTCAGGGGTATATTCTAAGAAGAAAAATTTTCCCTCTTTTTCATATTTTGCTAAATCCCATCCAAAGTCAAGCATATTAGAATAAAACTCATCTTTTCCTTCCTCAAATGTAATATACAAACAGTTTTCTCCTTTTTTTATTCCTTCAATTAAAAATTCTACAGCAAAGATTGTTTTTCCAGAACCACTGCTTCCAACTATAAGGTTTGTTGAATTTTTTTCAAACCCATCTTCAATTAAAGAATCAAAATTTTTTATTCCTGTTGCAACTCTTTCATTTGTTGATGGTTTTTTAATTATCTGCTTGTTTTTTATCACTTTTTTTTCAACCATAAATATTATAGAAAAAAATAGTATAAAAATCTATTGTTTGCTTTTTATACTGGTATTGAGAGGCTAAGAGGAACTAACTAACAATTATTAATAATCTTTGAATTAACGTAAAAGCTTAATGAACATAAGCAAGAATTAAAAAAGAATTAAAAAAAATTTACTTAAATACCCCTGCCATAACTCCTGATAACAAAATTTTTATTGTAAAGAAGATAACTAAACTTATTATTAAAATTGGTGGGAAATATTTGAATCCTTCTTTTTCTTCTCCTTTACTTACTAATCCTAAAACAAGTGCTGCTAACATATCTATAACTATCACAAAAATTAATGAAAAATAGGTTATAAAATTAACAGATACGCTTATTTTAGAGAGTGTAAAAGGAAGAGCAACAGATTCTACTTCTGGCATCCCCCCCAGTAAAATACTAAGAGTCTGTACTAGGACTGTTGATAATGCAAAAAGTGCAGGAGCACCAACTGCAACTGCTACAAATATAAAAATTACATACATTAGAACATTACTTGCTGCTTTTTTTTCAATAAAATCACTTTCTCTCATATTTGTTCCTGTTTGTTCTAATAAAGTTGCAAGATTTCCTCCTGCTCTCATTCCTGAAATTATTAATAAAATTGTTTTTTGTATTTTTTCAGAACCTATTCTTTTTGCCATATTTAAAAGAGCTGTTTCCATGCTCTTTCCTGTTGCAATTTCCCTTCCTGTTTTATTAATTTCCTTGTCTAATGGATCGAATTCTTCTCTTACACTTAATAGCATAGACCTGTCAATTGTTATTCCTGCTCTTAAATTACTAGACATTAATTGCAAGAAATCTGGAAAAACCCCTTCTATTTTTTTAATTCTTTTGTATTTAGTTAACTGATTCAATAAATAAAAATAAACAGAGAGTGATACTGGGATTAAAATTGCCAAGATAATAGATACTATTAATCTTTTGGTAATTAATAAGAATATTGATGCAAAGATTAATCCTATTAAAATCCCAACAATCGTTATTCTTTTTATTTTTTGTTCTATTAATTTTTTCTCTTCTATTGCTTTTGTTCCTAATTTTCTCATAGTATAAATCCAAGGAACCAAGGTTCCTTAGATGCATCCTCCTTTAATTTCCTTATACGTATCTTTGCCTAAGACACCTGCGGTTTCTTTGCTCGCAACCTTGCTCATTATTTTACTATTAATTTGTTTCGCAAGATTGCTCGGCTTCAACTTCCCTTTAATTAGTTTTATCATAATAAACTTGGCCTCCTTGATTTTATTAAACCTAAAAACATTATCTGAATTAGAATAACAAAAACAAATAATCCAATAAAAAGAATTATTGTTGTAGTTTCTGCAAGATTTATCATTGAAGAGATAATTGTTAAAAAAGTTATTGATAATGCAGGGATTATTACTGCAATGAGCATATAGAAAACAATCAAAGGATTAAGTTTATTTCCATAATTCTGAATCTGAATCATCTGTTCTTCATTTAAGGATTTGATGCTATCTTCTATAACAAAAGTCATATCACTTCCTGCATTCATTCCATTACTAATCTGCCATAAAGTCCTTTTAAAAAATGTTGAGGGATTTCTTTTTGAAAGACTTTCTAAAACCTCTTGTTCAGGTGATCCTGCGTTTATTTTTCTTACAGCTTTTTTAAATTCAATACTCAATTCCCCATAATCTGCAGAAGAAATATTCACTAGAACACTGAATAAAGGGACTCCTGAAGACAATTGTACTAAAATATCTTGAAGTGCGGGAATTAAATTTTTCTCTATATTTTTCTCTCTTCTCATAACATAAATACTCGGGTAAGCTATTTGACTGAAAAAAACAAATCCAGAAAAAATTAAAGCAAAACCAAAACTAAATAAATAAAAATATTTGATTTTTAGAAAGATTAAAGTTGTTGATGAAAAAATAAACAATACTAAGAAGAGAAGAAAAAAGGTATTAAGACATATTGCAATATATTCTTCTCTTGAAATATCAATCCCTGAATTTTTCAAATCCTCTTCTAATTTTGATTTGCTCTTGTATTTAATATGAGAAGCAATAAATCTTGATCTTATTTTTAATTTTTCTATTTCTGAGAAAGTAAGGGGAATTTGAAATTTCATTTTTTCTTATTTTTCTTCAATTTATTTATAATAAAAATTATTAGGTTAATTAAAAAATGAGCAATTGAGATTATTATTAGGATTAAGCCAATATAAGCAATTGGTGATTGATTGCAAGTTACCCCTACTTTAGCTATACAAAGTGTAGTAAAACCAATAAGTAAAAAGATTCCAATAATAAAGATTATTAAATCAATAATAAATGTTTTCAAATTTAAAATGAATAAATTTCTAAATTCCATTATTCTTCTTTCTTGCCTCTTTTTTATATTTATTAAAGAAAAATGCAGTATAAAAATATTTGGTATTATGGTAATTTTAACTTAGCGGGTGATGGCTATTAATTCTCTTCGATAGAACCTTATTGTTAATTAGTTATCAATTTTTATTATTAATAATCAATAAAATCTTCGATGAATCAAGAAAAAAAGTTTATCTTTATCACCTTTTAATTAAACAACCTCTTCTTTTATAATCTCAATCTTCGCCCCTATTTGGCTATAAAACCGGATAGAGATTATTACCCTTTACATATGGATAAGCAAAATGTAAAGGGTAAGATTTATAAAGCCTTATTTGTTAGATTAATTATGGTATATATTTACAGAAAAATAATAGCAGGAAAACCTTACTATTATCTCAGAGCATCAGAAAGAAAAGGCAAAAAGATGATAGTAAAAGATATTGCTTATTTAGGAAACTCTATAGAAGAAGCAAGAAAATCTCTAGAAAAAAAAGAATACAAGGAAAAAATAAGAAAAACTTACAAAACAATACATAACTTCATAGAGTCAAATCACTGGCTTGAAAAAGCCCAAAAATTAAAGTTAAAGAAAGATATTTTTTTAGCAGGAAAGCTTGAAGAAATTGAGGCATGTAAACTGCATTATAATAGTGTCTTCAAAAAATCAGATGAAACAACAAAAAGAGAAATATTAAAAAATTTTGTAATAGAGTTTGCATTTAATACTACTTCAATTGAAGGCAATACAATAAACTTAGAGCAGGCAAGAAATTTGCTTGAAGAAGGATTAACCCCTAAAAATAAAACACTAAGAGAAATCTATGATTTGCAGAATACTGAAAAGGTTTTCTTTGAACTAATTAATCTAAAAGAAGAAATAAGCCATGAATTGATTATAAAAATTCATGACAACCTAATGGAAAATATTGATGCTAGAAAAGGCTATAGAAGAACAGACATGAGGGTTTTAAGAAGCAATTTTGATGCAACCCCTGCACCATATATTAAAACAGACATGGATTTATTATTAAAATTGTATAATGAAAACAAGACAAAACTTCACCCTTTAACCCTTGCAGTTATCTTTCATCATAAATTTGAAAAAATCCATCCTTTTATGGATGGGAACGGCAGAACAGGAAGAATGCTGTTAAACTATATCTTATTAAAAAATAATTATCCTCTATTGATTGTTCATAAAAAAACAAGAACAGATTATTTGGAAGTATTAAGAAAAGCAGATAAAAGCGGTTTAAACAAAACAGAGCAAGAAGATTATTTTACCTTAGTTCAATTTGTGTCTGATGAACTTATAAATGGTTACTGGGGTATTTTTCTATAACCTCAATAGTCACACGAGCTAAGGTTCCTGGCTTAGACTGTTCTTCAAGAATTTTTGGCAAGACTATAATTGCCTGTGAGCCATGTTTGGCTATTTTTTTGCTGATGATGAAGGAGGTGGGGAACATTTTTTATCATAATCCTAACCAAGAATCATTTTTATGTCTTGTTTTCTGACTGCATCCATTAACCTTTCTTTATCTGTATAAAAAAGATTCATAACTTTTCCAAATTCATTCAAATCTCTGATATTATTTTTTATTAAAAAAGATAGAATTTGCTTTTTCTCATCTAAATTTTTATTTAATTCTGATTGAGACATTCCTGTGTTCCTGCTTATATCTTCAAAAAATCTTGAAGATTGTGAATGTTTTATTGTTTTGTCCTGTTCAGGAATCCATCTATAAATTATATTTGGTTCTGCTTTATCTTCATTAGTTTCAAATTCTGCAACCTGTAAAATTCTTCTTATTCCTTTTCTTCTATCTCTAAACATAACAACATTAAGGTTAACTGCTTTCAATAGATTCGGAGGGATATTTAATGGAGGGTTTGTTAATCTGGCAATTGTTTCTGCTGCAGAATCTGCATGAACAGTAGCATAAACACTGTGGCCTGTATGCATTGCTTCAAATAATACCATTGCTTCTTCTTGTCTTCTCATTTCTCCTAAAACTATTCTATCTGGTCTCATTCTAAGGGAATTAATAAGCAATTGCAGCATTGTAACCTCTCCTTTTCCTTCTGGATTAGGTGTTCTTGTAACTAGAGGGCACCAGTATAAGAAATCAGGCAACATTAATTCTCTTGTATCTTCAACACTGATTATTCTATGATTAGGAGGGATAAATGGCATACATGCATTTAATAAAACAGTTTTTCCAGAAGCAGTTCCACCTGAAATAAGGACATTCATCTCATATTCAATAGCAAGCCATAAAATAGTTGCAACATCTAAATCACAGGTTTTATTTTTTATTAAATCAATAATTGTATAAGGGTCTCTTGCAAATTTTCTAATTGTTATTGTGTTTCCTTTAGTTGCTATTGGGTAAAGTATAGAGTTTACTCTATCTCCTGTAACAAGGTGTGCATCTAACAAAGGAGTTAATACTGTTATCTGTCTTCCCACTCTTCTTGCAATAATATTTGAATAATTAATTATTTCCTCTTCTTTTTCTATTTTTAAATTAGTTACTAGCCATCCATATTTTTTATGATATACTCTAATTGGTTCTTTTGAAGAAGGGATTACAATTTCTTCTAAACCTGGATCATTAACTAAGAATTCTATTTCTCCTAATCCAAGCATATCTTGCATTAATTTTCCTATTAAAAATTCTTTCATATCTGGATTTAATGCAGGAAGGTTTGATTCTATGAGCTTTGCTGCATCATCCATAAACCTTTTTTTAATAAACTTAAAAGCAGAGGGGTCTGCAATTTCCTTCATACTAACTGTTGTAGCAGTAACAAGCTCGTTTCTTATTTCATTTAAAAGAGCGGCTGTGGCAACTCCTATTTCTGGCACAGAAAGATTGTATATTATTGTAGCTGCTTCTTTCCTTATATCCACTTTAACCTTTGCTTTATCAACTTCTATTTCATAGCTTTCCAATGTTCCTTTTTTGTAATTTCCTGTATCTTTTTGTTTTATTTTTTCTTTTATTTCATTTATCTCCTTTAAAATTTGTTCTTTATTTTCTTTAGCTGGTTTTTTAATGCCTTGGATAGGTTTAACAGCGGGTTTGATAGGTGAATTAAGAGGAGATTTAACAGCAGATTCGGTATTTAGAATAGAAGCAAAGTTTTGTTTAACTTCTGCAAGATTTGGCAAGATAGGCAGAGCAGGTTTGACCTGAACTTTTTTAGAATTAATCAATGTTGGTTTTATTTTTAATTTTGTATTCTTATTATTCTTTATTTCTTTTTTTACCATTTTCACCTCTTTATTTTAATAACTCATCAATTAATCTTTCTGGCCATTTTTTTTCTATAAACATTTTTTTGATTAATTCATTATCATACCCTTTTTTTCTTGACTCTGAAATTATTTTCTTTGCTTCCTTTATTTTTCCTTTGTTTCTATTCTTTATTAATTTATTTCTTTGTTTAATGTCTTCCTGAATTTTTAATCTTTTTTTAATTATTTCATCTTGAGAAGATTCTTTTTTTGATTCTTTTTTTGATTCTTCTCCTGTGTATCCTGCAATTTTAATTACAGGTTTTCCTATTCTTGGGTTGTTTATTGTTGCCAGCTCTCCTGCTTCTAATATTTTCCCCCATTCTATTACAAGCTCTTTGCTAACATTAAAATGAGAAGCTATATCTTCTACTTTCATTATTTTCCTTTCAAGTAAAAGATTATAAAGGGCGTCTAAAGATGTGCTTGCTTTTCCTTCCATACTTTTTTATCTTCTCACCTTTTTTAATTTTTATTTTAGTATCTATTAAGCGATTTAAGTTATTTTTGAGTAGATTAAGCTGTATTTGATTAGCTTATTCTTCTAATTCTCCTTATTATTTTCATTTATATTAATTTTGATTATATTATTTTTTATTTTTATTTTTTTGCAGTTTTAATACAGGCCCACTAAATCTTGGATAATCAATAACAGCAAGGCCTCCTTCTTCAAGGGTTTTTCCCCATTCCATTGCTAAATCCTTATCAATTTTAAATGCTTTTGTAATAGTTGATATTCTTAATTCATTTTTTTCTTTTAATAGTTTATATAGAACATCTAAGTCTGTTTCTGATGCTCTTGAGCTTTCTTTTAAGTTTATTTTATCTAATTCTTTTTTATCTTGTAATATTCCTCTGTCTCTAAATGCAGTATATAATAAGATAAGAATAAAAACTCCTAATTGAAGAAAAAGAACGAATTTTGAGGTTGTTGATAAGGAAGAATACATTTCTCCTACTTTTGAAACAACTGAAAATCCAGTTAAACTTGGGCCTTGTTTTTTTATTTTATACACTAAATTAATTATATTTAAGAAAAAAGCCATTACTGCTACTAAAAGTATTCTTGGAAATAAAATCATATCCTCTTTTGTCATTTTATTTTAACCTATATATAATATAAAAATATGAATTTTATAAACCTATTGTTTTAAAAAGGTTTATAAAATTTTTGAGAGGGTTATTATTTATAATATACAAAACTGTTTTAAGTTTAGTTTTTAGAAGTCCAAGCCTGAACAATTCTATTTTGATTTATTTGATTTTTATGCATTACTAGCTTGAGAAGGATAACTTTTATTAATGCAGTTTATTATGTATTTATATAAAAAAGAGGGATTGATAAGATAAAACTGATTAAAATCCTATAAAAAGATATTAATAAGGAAAAACAGAAGATTAAGTTATGGCTACTTACATTCAGATCAAAATCATTTAATAAATTATCAAAAAAACTAAAATTAGTAATAAATAAAACTAAAACATTATGAGAATAGAACGTTAAGCAAATAAATAAGTAAAATTATAAAAAAATAGGCAATGAAAATAAAGTCTAAATCACAAATTAGTTTAGAATATTTACTTATTATGGGGTTTGTAACTTTTGTTATAGTAGGAATTCTTGGGATTGCTTTATTTTATAGCGGGGGTATAAAAGACAGGATTAAAATTACTCAGATGACTGATTGTGCAAATAAGATAATTTCAACTGCAGAATCTGTTTTTTATTCAGGTTATCCTTCGAGAGCAACAATAAATTGTTATTTGCCAGAGGGCATACAAAATATAACAATTGATGGAAATGAATTAGTTTTCAAACTACAAACTTCTACAGGTAAACCAATAACAAGTTTTACAAGTAATGTTCAGTTATATGGCAGCATTATGGCTACTCCTGGATTAAAAAAAATTAAGTTAGAGGATAATATTAATGGTGAACGGGTTGATATAGGCCCGGGTTAAATATTAAATAATAAAACACTAAAAACCAAATTAGTAATGTATAAATAATAAATTAAGCAAAATCTTAATCAGCTCTGACAAACTTAAATCGTTTATTAAACTTCAAAACCTCAAAAATCTTTAATTTTTGATGGTTCTCAGAATTCAAAAAGAATTCTGAGGTCATAAGATTTTGAGAGTGCTCAGAAACCTTGTTTCTGACATTAATAAGATATAAAATGGAGAATAAATACAAAAATTCAAACTCACATTCGCGTCTTGACATTGTTAATTCAAGAAAGATATACTCAATGTCAAAACGCTCAAATTCGCATTTTGAGTTTTTGTATAATAAAAAGATACTAAACTCAAAACGCTCACAAAGTGCTATTGAATTTATGATATTAACTGGTTTTCTTTTATTTTCCTTTACTATATTTTTTATTGCTATCCAGGGAAATATGTCTGATAAGCTTAAGGAAAGGCAAGCTCTTGCAGTAAAAAATGTTGCTATTACTGTTCAAGATGAAATTAATCTTGCTTTTCAGTCAAGTGATGGTTATTATAGAAATTTTAAGATTCCTGAAAATATCAATGGTGATGAATATGATATAAATATAACTGAAGGCTTGGTTTATGTAAGAACTTATGATGGAAAATATGCAATTGCTCTTCCTGTGAAAAATGTTACTGGGGATATTAAGAAACAACCTGAGATTAATTTTATAAAAAAAGAAAATGGAGAAATTAAATTAAATGTTGCTTAAAAACAAGTATAAATAATAAATAAACCTAAATTAGTAATATTAAAAAATAAAAATAAGCTAATGAGAATAATATAAAGTTATGAAGAAAATGCTCAAGCTTATCATCTGCAAAGAGTGAATAAGTCTAAAATTACTAAAACCACAAAATTCAAAGAATTTTGGGTCCAGAAAATCTAAAGATTTTCTTGGAAATAAAAATCATAATATAAAAATAAGGAAAGAACAAAATGAAAAATAAAGCACAAGGCTGGGGAATGGATTTGATAATTGCTGTAACTATTTTTACATTTGGATTAGTTGCCTTTTATATGTATTCTTTAAATTCTCCTGGAGAAGCAAAAGAAAAAATAGAAAGTTTATCATATGATGGAAAAATTTTAACAAATACAATCTTATCTGATGGTGCTCCAGAAAGTTGGAATACTGAAAATGTTGTCAAAATAGGAATTTTAAGTGATAATAAAATTAATGAAACAAAACTACAATATTTTTATAATTTAACTAGAACAGGAAGTGATTATTCAGAAACAAAAAGACTTTTTGATATAACTTATGATTATTATTTTTTCTTAAATGAAAATATGACAACAATAGGGGTGGATGTTGATGGAATTGGGAAACCAGGAGTTAGTCGTAATACTGGGTTTGATGATGCAAAAAATCTTGTTAAAATAACAAGATATGTTATTTATGAAAATAAGCCTATGACAGCATATTTTTATATTTGGGAAGAATAAAAATATAAACTAGAAATTAGTAATGTATAAAACAATATTACTCTTGAAAAACAGAAGAGTAAGCTACTGAAACAAAGCTTGAAAATTATTTAATAAATTATTTTAAAAAAAAACAAAATCAATATTAAAGATGAAGATAAGCCATGAAAGAGATGCTCATGCTTAATGAACTGATACCCATATAAAAATCGTTCATTAAATTACCAAAGAAGAAAATAAAAAAGAGTTAAAATGATAAAACAAAAAAGAGGCAGAAATAAAAAAGCTATATTTTTTAGTTTAGATGCATTAATTGCATTAATTATAATACTTTTAAGTATCACTGTTATTTATCCAATTATTAGATATTCTCAAAAAGAAAGTTATATTCCCGAGGATATCATTAGTTCCTTGTCTGCATTAAAGATTGGTGATATGAATAGTGATTATGTAAACGGGCCTGGCGGGCTTAGAGACCAAGGAAATATTACAGATTTAAACAAAAGTGTTTTAGAACAAATAGGTGAGTTTTATATTAGTACAAATCCGACAATAAAATCTCTTGCGAATGAATTAGCAAAAGAAGTTCTTTTAACAATTAATACAAGCGAAAATATAGGAATTTGGTATGATGATGATTTGCTTGCTTCAAGCAATACAACAAGTTTTGAGGGTGCAAAAAATGTAAATGTAGAGAGGCAGATTATAAGTGGGATAAAAGAAGGAAATGCTACAACAGGATATTCTGCAAGAGCATTTTTAACAAATAGTGTTCAGACAAAATATTATTATTTTGGGGGGTATGTTGGAGAAGGAAATATAAGCCTAAATGTTGAGTATAATGGGTCATTGGAAAAAGTTGAATTAGAAATTACAGCAAATAAAGATTTTAGAATTTGTATAAATGATCATGAATGTGAGGGATCTTTTCAGCCTGCTAACTCTGATTTTGAACCTAAATATTTTAATCCTTCTTATACAAGTTATTTTAAACCTGGCCCTAACACCTTTAAAATTGTACCTGTTGATGGGAGGAGCAATAATCTTCATGTTGCAGGAGGATATTTAAAATTAACTTATAAAGATGGCGTGCAGTATGAACAACCTATAAAATATTATTTTCCTGGGATTGAGGGGCTTATTAACATATATGATGGATTTTATGTTCCTGGAGAGTTAAATAATTTAAGTGTTTACTTGCATTACAAAAGTAATTATACTACTTTTTTAACAATTGGAAATGAAACTGTTTTTAATGAAAGTTCAGATGTGGAAACCAGTAAAACTATTAGTGATTCTGAACTAAGAAGTAAGATAAATTATAATAGTTTGGTTAATAAAACAATTCCATTGAGGATAGGTATAGAAAATTTTTCTTACACCGGCCTTGCTGTTGATATTGATTCAGTTTTAGTTACAGATGTTTCTGGAAGTATGGAATGGTGTGGTTCTAGTTCAGAAACTTCCTCTGGTAATTCTATATGGGAAGAGGATGGGAAGGTTTTTTGCGGAGAAAGAAGATATTTAACTACTCAATGTTCTCCTCAGAAAATTTACAGCGCAGAAAATGCAGAAAAAGCTTTTGTTTCTGCAATGCTTGTAAATAATGGTCCGAGAATTGGAATTGTGGAATATTCTGAGGGTAATAGTGTAAAAAAAGTCGATACAGATTTGACTGCTAAATTATATATAGGAGCTAATCCTGATTGCTATGAAAAAGATTGGCACGAATCTAGTTACGATGATTCTTCATGGGGGGATTATTTTCCATTTTTATATCCTTCTAATATAGATGATTGTGATTATTGTAGAGGATTTTTTAGGAAAAAATTTTATGTCAACAGCATTTCTAATATTAAATATATAAAATTAAATCTTTATGGAGATGACGGAAATGTATGCTTTATAAACGGAAAAGAAGTTGGGAACTCTACTTCTTCAGGATCGAATACCTATGATATTCCTTTTAGTATTATTAATGAAGGAGAAAATTTTCTTGCATGTTCTGTACAGGATAGAACAGGTTCTTATAGGTTTAGGGCTGAACTTTACACAGACAAAGGCTATTTAATTCCTGAACCTTCTCCTGCAATTACATATGCTCAAGATTCAAGCATGGTTTTACATTATAACTTTAATGATTACCATGCTCCTGCCAAAGATAGTTCAAGTTTTGGAAATAATGGAATAGTTACAGGAGCTACCTGGTTTTCTGATGGTTCTATGTCTTTTGATGGCAATGATTATATAAGAATCCCTAATTCCAATTCATTACAATTAAATACAGACTTAACAATTGAATTTTGGCTTAATCCTAATGGTTATTTAGGTTATGACAGACAAAACCCAATTGATAAATCCTACTCAGGAGAGTTTGCATTAACTCTTGAGAGCTCGTCAAATAAAGGGGCAATGAGTTTTTATCAGGGAAAGAGCTCTTCTTATCTATCATGGGGCGCTTTTGATACAGGAACTATAAAAGATAATGAATGGCAACATATTGTAATAACAAGAGATGCATCTACCAGAACTTTAAAAAGTTATTATAATGGAGTTTTAAATAAGACCACTACTTACTCAAATAGCTATGACCCTAGACAAACTAACAGTGATGTTTATATTGGCGATGGCTATGTTAATGGATTCAGAGGAAGAATCGACGAAGCTGCACTTTACAATAGAGTTTTAAGTAATTCAGAAATTCAACAGCATTATAATAACTATGAATCTATCAGATGGAAGAAAAAAAGTGTTTATCAATGCGGGGATAGTTCTGACCCGAAATATATCAGAGCGAGGAAAAATGTTGAAACTGAATTTGTTTTATTAGCTACTATTAAAAACTCAGGAACAGCTATTACTACTCCTTTTAGTGTTAAGTTTTACAAAAATTCAGTTTCGCCAGGAAACGAAATAGGGAGTTCTACAATAAATCAATTAGATGCTTGGGGTTTAGAGAGTGTAAAAATAAATTGGATTGCAACACTCTCATTAAACACAAGAATCTATGTTGTTGCTGATAATCAAAATGTTATTGTAGAGTCAAATGAAGGCAATAATCAAGCAAATTTGATGATTTATGTTTATGATTTTGTTGGAAAAGATCTTGATATAACTTCATTTTCTTATTCCCCCACTATTTGTTCATGGCAATCCCGAGATTATACTCTAACAGCCACAGTTAAAAACATAGGAGGGGTTGATGTGACAGAAAAATTCAATTTAACTTTTTTTAGAGATTTTATTTCACCAAGCAATAGGATAGGAAGTGTTGAAATTAATGGATTAGCTTCAGATGATTCAATAACAAAATCAATAATTTGGAATGCTTATTTAACATCAAATACAAATATAATAGCTTATGCAGACTATGAAAATTATGTTTCAGAAGGAAGTGAAACAAATAATGATTATCCTATATCTATCTCAAAAACATTAAGTGATTTAAAGGCCTCTGATCTTTCATTAAACGAGTCTTTATGTTCACCTGGGTTTGCAAAGAGAAATGTTACTTTTTCAATTTATAATTATTACTGTCCGTTTACAAATTACACTCGTGCTGCTGTTTCAACAACCCCTTTTGATTATTCCAACTCTCAATTAATTGCTCCATCAGGAGTAGGATATATCTATAAATATTTTGATGTTCCTTTAACAATCCCTTTGATAGGAATTCCTATCAGTCTTTATTCTTATGTAGATATGTATAATAATGTTTCAGAAGCTAATGAGGGAAATAATCAATTAAGTAAGAGTTACAATGTTGGTCCAGATATTTATTTCTATGATTCAGACATAAGCATCATTCCAAATCCTGTTCAAAAAAATGTTCCTACAGACATTAATTTAAGCATAAAAATAAAAAACACACAATGTTCTCCTGTTACTTTTAAGTTTGCATATTACCGCGATTCTGTAAATCCCATAAATTTAATTTATTCTGAAACAATAACTTTAACAGACACCAATGCTCGTACAGTCAATACAACTTGGAAGGATGCTAGTTTAAGTTATGATACAACTATATATGCAGTTATTGATTATAACTATCAAGTTGTTGAATATAACGAACTTAATAATATAAAAACTGGATTAATTAGTGTTCAGAGTATTGGAGGGACTGGATTTAGTATTCAGAATGTTGAACAGCTCTCTGTTTTTCCTTTCTATGAAAAAAATTTCGAGTTTGGTCCTTTATTTCTAAAATTTTTAGGATTAACAAACTCTTGTGCTGGAACAAATTACTTACTATTCTCTCCAGATTCAAATATTGCGAGAAACAAAGGACTAACTAACAATAAAAATGAGTTAAACTCCTTTATAGACAAAACAGAAACTTGGTGGAATACTTGTATTTGCTGTGGAATTAACAAAGCAGCTAAGATATTAAGTAGTTCAGGTTCTACAAATAAATTTATTATTGTTATGAGTGATGGAGAAGCAAATGTAAAATGTTCAGAACAGGGAACTGGAAATGCAAAGCAAGATTCAATTCAAGCTGCTTGTGATGCCTATAATAATTATAAAATAAAAGTTTTTTCTGTTTGTTTTGGTGGGGATTGTGATGAAACAACAATGAAATTAATTGCTAAGTGTGGAAACAGTAGCTACTATTATAGCGATGTGAATGATTTAGTATCTATTTATCAGAATATTGTAAAAGAACTCATAAAGATTTCTTATTTTGAACAGACTGCAAATGTTACAGGAAATGTATCTACAATTTTATATCCAGACTCATACATAGAATTTAATTATAACAGAGAAAAAACTCCTTATGGTATAGTTATTACAGAAGAAAAAAAATTCTCTGATAATTATAATGGAAGTTTTGATCTTCCTTTAGATTCCGGCATATTAGAAACAAGAGTAACTTCATATTCAGGTCCAAGATGGACAAAAGAAGTTAGTATAAATTATACTGTTGTTTATAACCTAAGTAAATATGGCAATGATTATACAAAATTAGGTGATCCATATGCAATTAATATTCCTAATTATGCTGTTGGGAATAACAATAAAGTAAGATTAACAACAGGGATCTCTCCTACAAACACTTCTGCTGGCTCTTCATTTAACAAAATAATTTATACTATATTAAAAAATATGATATCTTATTCTGCAATATCTCAATATTCTAGGGGATGCAACTGGACTGTACAGTTTGAAGATAACACTAATTTAACAATAGAAGTACCTGCTGGAGCTACAGACACTTGTTATTATAAACAAGTAGGGGGGGTTGCAGCAGAATCACATAGTTCTCAAGATACATTACAAATTGCTGTTTATAATTTATTTAAAAAATTGGATTTAGATAATGATGGGAAATTAGATGTTAAATTTACAGAACAAAATCTTCAGGTAAGCTCCTCTGAGGTTATAGGGATTCCTTTTCCTTATGAAACTGTGGTTCAGGTTAGAAAATGGTGGTGAAATTCTAACTTGTGAGATGTCAGCAGAAAAAAAGCTGGTAAGTTTAAAAAGAAATAAGATAAACAAAGAGCAGCATAAATCTATGAAGAATAGATTAATCAACTCATAATAATATTAAACCGTTTATGAGATTATTAAAAACAAAATCAATAATAAATAAACTTAGATTAAGAATATCAAGATGAAGATAAGATATGGGGAATAAGCTATAAATGAGATGTTCAAGCTTAATGAACTCATCTTCAAAGATTAATAAAGTCTAAGATTACCAATAAAAAAAGATGAACATACCAAAACATAGAAGAAAAATGAACAAAAAGGGGTTGTTTTTTACAATTTTAGCTATTGCTTTGTTATCTTTATTTTTAGTCTCTTACAGTGTTTATTCTTTTGTTCAAAACAGAGAGGGGATTGACAGGAGAATAAAAACTCTTAATAGTTTTGTTTCTTCTTTAGATAAAGATATTCCCAGGAAATTATACATAACAGGATATAGGGTTATATTTGTACTTGAAGAAGATGTAATAAAAAACGGAACATATATAAATGATTTAAATTCAACTTTTGAAAAAGCTTTTTTTAATGGTATAATTAATGGAAAAAATTATACTTTACCAGATGAGTATGGTAATTCTGGATTGTTATTTGGTACAATTTTTCCAGATATTGAAGAGGCTATAAATAAAAAAGCAAATAGCCTTAATATTGATGTTGATTTTATAAATCCAAATGTTAGTATAAGTCAAGATGACCCTTGGCGTGTTAAAATTAGGTTAAAATCAAATTTAATAATTAAAGATAGAGGGAATCTAGCTTTATGGAACAAAAGTGCAGAGTACTATGTGTATATTTCTATTAAAAATTTTGAAGACCCTCTTTATGTTGTAAATACAAATGCAAAGATTGTAAATAAGTTTGTAAAAACCACTTATCCTATTCCCTTATCAACTGCTGACTTAACTAATCATGCTGAAAACTCTTATTATATTAATCATACAGATGCTCCAAGTTTTTTAAAAAGATTACAAGGAGATTTATCTGCAGATGAAAATGGAATTGAAAGCCTGGTTAATACTCATGAATTATCAAGTCAGGGGATTACTCTAGATAAATGTATTATTGATTATATTTATTTTAATGAAGCTAATAATCCTGCTTACCATGTCCTTGTTGGAGCTCCTGGTTGGATTAAAATAGCAGACACTCATTTAGATATATATGGATAATAAATAATTAGTAATAAAGAATAAGGAAATTAATAGAGCAAAATAAAATTAATAATATTATAAACAAAACACATAAATTAAATTATTAAAAAGCATTATAAATTATAAGAATAAATTACTAAAAATACAACATAAATAAATTTTTATAGTTAAAAATAATGATAATAACATGAAAAAATGGATTATATTTTTACTTATATTGATAGTTTTAATTGCAATTTTTTTTGTTATTATAGCTATTAGTAGTTCAAAAGATAAGACAAATAATATAACAGGTTCAGAAGCTGGGAAAGAAAATCAGGATAATGAAATAACTGGGGAGGTTGTTAAAAAAGATTCTGAAAGTGGGGGAATTAGTGGAAATGTGGCTAGTGGTGGAGGAGGCGGGAGTAGTGGTGGTGCAGGAAGTGGTTCTGCGGGAGCAGGAGGAAGCAGTGGAAGTAGCACTGATTCTAAAACAATACCTAATCAAGAATTACCTCTTGATTTATATACAAAACCCTGTGGTTATTATTTTTTAGAATATGGTGTTTGTGCAGGGGTTTGTCCTGATGGACAATGCTTAGTTGATGAGAAAAGCTGTTATTGCAGGATTGTTTAAGATTTCTTGAATAAATTAAATATTAATAATAAATAAAGAAGAATTAACTACAAAAGAGAAACTTAGTCAATTCATCTGCAAAACTTAATAGATTTATATTAAATTATCAAAAAATAAAGGTTGTAATATAAAAATAATTTTATTGATTAATAATGTTCCACACCTGATACTTTTATTTTTACTGTTTAATTGTTAACATGCAAAATTTTTGCACCTTCAAACCCATTAAATTTTGTTGAAGAAGCTATGCTGTAAGCTCCAATATTTTTTGTATAAAGATAATCCCCAATCCCAAGATTTGGCAATTCTTCTGCTAAAGATATCTTATCAAAGCTATCACATGTTTGTCCAACAACAGCACAGATTTCATTTTCTCCTTTTTTAAAAGAGTGAAAATTTGGAATCCAATGATCAAAAACAACTCCTGAAAATGTGTGATAGACTCCGTCATTGATATGGTAAAAGATTTTTCCTTCTCTTTTTGCTTTTCCTATAATCTCTGTAATCAAATGTCCTGCTGTTGCAACAAGAAATCTTCCTGGCTCTGCTATAATCTTTATATCTTCTGGGAAAAGCCTCTTGCATTCTGAATTTATTATTTCTGTGAGTTTTTCAAATTTTGGTGTATTTGAATCATAAGGCACTGGGAATCCTCCTCCTATGTCAAGCATATCCAAATTATAACCTTTTTTTCTTGCCTCATTAAAGATTTCAGAAATTATGTTCAGGGCAGAAACATAATTATCAAAATTCGTGCATTGGCTTCCGACGTGAAAGCTTAGCCCTTCTACATTTAATTTTCTATCAAAAGCTTTATTTATCAATTCTAATGCTTCTGATGGTTCTGCACCAAATTTAGAACCCATTTCAACCTGAGAGCCTGTATCAGGAACTTTTAATCTTAAAACTAAACCTGCCTTATCACAATTTTCTTTTATTTTTATTAACTCATCCAGATTATCATAAGTAACAAGGGGCTCGTATTTTTTTATTTTCTGTAAAGTTTGTTTATCTTTTATAGTATTGGAGAAAATTATTTTATCCCAAATAAAAAAATCTTTTTTTTTATCTTTCCATTTTTCAATTAGATTATAAACCTGCATAAATTCATTGAATGAAGCAACATCAAAACTTGCACCCCTGTTAAACAAAGTTTTTATTATTTCTTGATTAGAATTTGCTTTAATAGCATAGTAAGCCTGGACTTTAGGAAGATGTTTTTTAAATCTCTGATAGTTTTCTCTAATTGTATTATGATCTATAATAAATAAAGGAGTTCCTTCTTTTTTTGCTAATTCAAGAAGTTTATTTTCATCCATGTCTCTTTTGTTATTTAATGATTTTGTTCTAAAAGTTCCTCAAGCTTTTTCATCTCTTCATAGGCATTTTTCCTGAAATTTTCAAAATATGAATCTTTTAATTGATTCATTAGTTCATCCTTTCTATCATAAAGTCTTTTGTGTTGTTTTTGGGCGGTATTCTGCATTACATAAGCAGTTATCAAAGGAAGAGCAATTGTTGAATCTGTATAAACAATGACTGTTTTTGAAAGCTCTTCCGGGTCTATTTTCCCCCAAGTAACTGCTTCACTGGGGGTTGCTCCTGATAATCCTCCTGTATCTGGGCGTGCATCTGTTATCTGAATAAAATAATCCTGTCCTGCCTCTTTAATTCTTAAAATCTCCTGAATCTGAGGTTCTGTCTGAAGCATAAAATTTTTAGGACTTCCTCCTCCTATTAAAATGACTCCTGTTTTTCCATTTTCATATTTTTTTGCATTTAGAACAATTGCAGTTGATTCATTTATATCAATGCTTGGATTTATCTTTAGCCTGAACTTATCAGACAATAATTCCAAACCCGCTATATTCATTCCAATAGTTGAATCTCCAGGAGATGAGGTAAATACTGGAACCCCTTTTCTATAAGCAGATGCCAAGATGCTAACTCTTCCTGTTTTATTTTCGTTTTCACACTCATTCATAATTTTTCCAAGATTATGATAAAATTCCTGAGTTCCCATTTCTTTCTGGAATTCTGGTTTTGTTAAAATGTTTCTTAATCTCCTATCTGTTTCCATTAAAACATCTTCACAATCAAAAAGAACATCATAAATTCTTGTAACTCCTACTTCCCTTAATTTACAGTCATTAACATTTGGGCTTCCTTCATGAAGCGGGAGATCAAATGCATGATGCATATCATGATACATGTTTGCCCCTGTTGCAACAATCCAGTCAACAAATCCTCGCTCAATTAGAGGGATTATTGAAGAGCCCATGCCTGCGGGGGTTAATGCTCCTGCCAAACTCATACCAACTGTAACATCTTTTTTTGAATACTCTTTTACAATTAAATTGCATGCATCTTTTATTCTTCCTGCGTTATAAGCATTAAAATTATTATCAATTAATTCTGAGATAGAATAATCTCTATCAATAGCTTTTGGATTAATTCTTTTTCCTGATAAAAATTCATTTTTCCTTGGACAGTTGTGTTCCATATTTTTGTTATTGAAATATAAAACTATATTTAAGTTTAATCATACTAAAATCTATATTATCAATAAATATGATTTTCAATAACTTTATTAATTAAATTCATCTATTAATTTTATGCTATATATAATTGGGTTAGGCTTGAATGAAAAAGGAATAAGCAAAGAAGGATTGCTTATTCTTGAAAAATGCAAGAAAGTATATTTAGAAGGGTATACAATAGATTTTCCTTATGATATTAATGAGTTAAAACTTGGGAAAAAGATTGAGGTTTTAGAAAGAAAAGATGTTGAATCAAATAGGTTAATAAGAGAAGCAAAAAGCATACCAATTGCTTTGCTTGTTTATGGATGTCCTTTATTTGCAACTACGCATATTAGTTTGGTATTAGACGCCCAAAGACAGGGCGTCAAGACAAGAATAGTTTATTCAGCAAGTGTTTTTGATGCTATTGCTGAAACTGGCTTGCAATTATATAAATTTGGAAAAATTTCATCAATGCCTGCATGGAGGAATAATTATGAGCCAGATAGTTTTTTAGATTTTGTTGAACAAAATTTAAGCATTAAAGCACATTCACTTATTTTAGTTGATATTGGGCTGCATTTTAAAAAAGCACTTGTTCAACTAGAAATGGCTGCACAAAACAAAAGATTAGAATTTAATAAAATAATTGTATGCAGTAAATTAGGAACAGAAGAAAGCAGAATTTTTTATGCAACAACAGAAATTTTAAGAAAAAAAGAAATTGAAGCTCCTTTTTGCTTTATTATCCCAAGTGAATTGCATTTTTTAGAACAAGAGGCGCTGGGAAGGTTTGGGTGTTTATAAAGATGAACAGACAAAAACTAGAAGAAAAATATGGAAAAAAATTAATTAACAAAATATTTTCTGAAGGATACTTAGATGGTTGCACTATTACCATAAATAAAAATGGAGCTGAAGATATACCTGAAAGCGATGTTATACTAGCAATTAGAGAAATGAATGGAGAAAAAATTTCTAATAATGAATGGGATTAAAACTTATAAAGAAATTCAACTTAACAAAATAAGAGATTAGAATTCTAAAAAGGTTTAATTCTTTCTGGCAAACCGAAAGCTTTAAATAGTTATGTAACAAATATGTTACATATGGAACAAAAAGATTACAAACTTGAAATCATGAATGAATTGCTGAAAGGAGAGAACCATGTTAGAGGAATTGCTAAAAAGCTTAATATTAATCATATGACTATAGCAAGAAAAATAAAAGAGCTTGAAAAAGAGAATGTTGCAGATTATAGAGAAGAAGGGAAAAACAAAAGATATTTCTTGAAAAAGACAATTGAAGCAAAAAATTATGCTTTTACAGCAGAAAATTATAAATTAAATCAAATACTCAAAAAATATCCCCATTTAAGAGAGATTATAGAGAAAATACGAGAAGATGATAGGATAAAGCTTGCTATATTATTCGGAAGTTATGCAAAAGGGATTACAAAAGAAAAAAGTGATATAGATATTTATATAGAAACTGAAAATATAAAAATAAAAAAAGAACTAAGTTTATTAGATACTAAATTAAATATAAAAATAGGAAAGTACGATAAAGCAAGTCTTTTAATAAAAGAAATAGAAAAAAATCACGCAATAATAAAAGGTATTGAATTATACTATTCGAAAAATAAATTTTTTGACTCTTAAAATTTGACAATATTTAACATGAAAAAAATAAAATTTTTAATTAAGTTAAGAAAAGAAGAAAAACTTGAACTTGTTGAGCCATCTGAAGAAATTAAAGAATCTTATATTTTAAAATCCAGAAGCAATTTAGTATCTTCTAAAATTCTTCTTGAAAATAACAAACTTGAAGAAGCTGTTGCACTAACATATTATAGTATGTATCATATAGTAACTGCTTTATTTTTTAAAGTTGGAATAAAATGCGAAAATCATGCAGCAACAATAATCTTACTAAAAGAATTACTTAATATTGATAATTCAGATATTTCTTCTGCAAAAGCAGAAAGAATAGACAAGCAATATTATACTAATTTTCATATAACAAAACAAGAAGTAATTGAAGCTATTAAAAATGCAGAAATTTTTAATAGTAAAATTCTTGATTTTATCTCAAAAGTCAGCAATAAAGATATAAAAATTTATAGAGAAAGATTTGATGAATTAACTTCTGAAGAAAATAGATTAGAGAAAAAACAAACCTTATAAACCAGCCTTTCCTTTTATAAATATGAAAAATAAAAAAGAGGAACAGGTTTTAAAAGAAGGAAATATAAGTTTGATTTTAGATTCTTATGATGATATATTCTCAGATTTTGACCCAAGGCCATATACACATAAGGCTTTATCAGATGATTTTTTATCAGAATGCAAAAAAGCTTCTCTTGATAAGGAAAAAGGATTAGAATTAAGGTTTATGGTTCCAAAACATAAAAGAAATACTAATGAAGAATATGAGATAAGAAAAAGATTAAGAGAGCATTTTCAAAAGCATTTTAAAGAAAAAGAAAAAGATATAAAATCAATAAAAAAGACCGGATTAATGTGGTTTTTTCTTGGGGCAATTGTAATGGTTGCTGCAACTTTTTTATACAAATATGAGCATGTTAATTTCTTATTTACTTTTTTATTAGTTATGTCTGAGCCTGCTGGCTGGTTCTTTTTTTGGGAAGGACTTGACAAAGTTGTTATAGAAGCAAAAAAGAAGAAGCCTGATTATGATTTTTATAGAAAAATGGCTAAAGCTAGGATATATTTCTTGGATTATTAAAATATAAATAAAAAACATAAGTTAAAATTATAGAATCCTTAAGTTAGTAATATTAGGAAGGGGTTGTTTATTAATCTTTTGAAAAAAAGAGCCCATAAATAATAATTTTCCAGCAGATTGAAACTAACATATCAAGTTATAAGAGGGAAAGATATAAATATTTAAAAAGGAAAGCTTATTTATAGCTGCATGGAAAAAGACATTGGAAAAATAAAGAAAAGTGAAACAACTGATATTATTGTTAGAATTGATGATTATAAAGGCAAGAAGGGATTAACAATAAGAGAATATGTAACAAGCGAGAAATACACTGGATTTAGCAAATCAGGAACAAGGATTCCTGCTGATGAGTTCTTAAATTTTAGAGATATGATTAATAGTATTAATCTTGATGAATTGACAGCTTCAACTCCTGTAGAAGAAGCAAAAAAAGAGGAAAAAGAGAAAGAAGTGAGTAAGAAAGCTGATAAGAAAGAAAAGAAAAGTAAGGAAAAAGCAAGTAAGAAAAAAGTAGAGGAACCTAAAGCTAAAGAAGAAGTTAAGAAAAAAGAAGACGAACCTAAAGCTAAGGAAGAAGTTGAAATCAAGGAAGAGAGTGAAGAAGCAGAGAAAGCTGAAGAAGAAGTAGAAGATGATGAGGGGTCTGAAGAAGAAGCAGAAAAAGATAAATAAATCCTTATAAGAATTCTTATTCACAATATATAAAAAGCAAATAATTCTTATAAATATTGAAAGAAGAAATGGGGGCTGAATTAGATTTAAAAATATCAAAATATAACTAATTAATATAATGTTAGTAATAACGATGATATGCTATGAGATGATTGCCATATCTTAAATCGTTTAATAAATTACAAAGAGAGAATAAAACATGTTAGATTTTAAAGAAATTGAAGAAGAAGCCAGGAAAATCTGGAAGAAAAAAGATAAAGATATTAAGAAAACTCTTTATGATAGTCCTAAGAAAAAGCTGTTTTCCTTTTTAGAAGGACCTCCAACTGCAAATGCTCCTCCTGCATTACATCATCTAGAGGTTAGAACTTTTAAAGATATTATTAATAAATTTAAATATATGGGGGGGTTTTCTGTTCCTAGAAAAGGTGGCTGGGATTGCCATGGCCTGCCTGTTGAGGTTCAGGTAGAAAAAAAACTAGGGTTAAATTCAAAAAAAGAAATTTTAAATTATGGTGAAGGAAAATTCATTAAAAATTGTAAAGATAGTGTTTTTTCAAATATTGATGAATGGAATAAATCAACAGAAGAATTAGGTTATTGGATTGATTTAGAAAATCCATATATTACATTAAACAATGATTATATTGAGAGTGTTTGGTGGAGTTTAAAAGAATTATATAAAAAAAGATTATTATATGAAGGTTTTAAGGTTGTTCCATTTTGCCCAAGATGCCAAACTCCATTGTCAAGTCATGAGGTTGCTCAGGGATATGAAAATATAACAGAAGAAACTATTGTTGTTAAATTTAAATTAAAAGAGGATAATGCTTATTTGCTGGTTTGGACCTCGACTCCTTGGACCTTGCCAAGCAATTTAGCAATTGCAGTAAATCCAGGATTAGATTATGCTTATGTTGAAAAAGAAGGAAATAAATTTGTTATTCTTAAACAATTAGCAGAAAAATATATTCCAGATGGAAAAATAATAAAAACAATTAAAGGAAAAGAATTGGTTGGTAAAAAATATTTTCCTTTGTTTAATTATTTTAAGGATTTAGATGCATTTAAGATAATCAAAGGGGAATTTGTAACAGCAGAAGAAGGTACTGGAATTGTTCATATGGCTCCTGCATTTGGAGAAGTTGATTATGATGTTTGTAAACAAAATAAACTTCCTTTTGTTCAACCAATTGACCAAACAGGGAAATTCACAAAAGAAATTCCAGAATTAGAAGGTAAATTCATAAAAGATGCTGATTTATTAATAATCGCAAAACTAGAAGATGAAAATAAATTATTTAAAAAAGTAAAATACAGCCACGACTATCCTTTTTGCTGGAGATGCAACTCTCCTTTAATGTATTATGCAATTAAATCCTGGTTTATCAGAGTTACTAAAGTTAAAAATAAACTTGTTAAATTAAACAAGAAAATAAATTGGTATCCTGAACATATAAAAGAAGGCAGGTTTGGTATTTGGCTAGATGGAATCAAAGACTGGAGTTTATCTAGATTTAAATTTTGGGGAACTCCTTTGCCTGTTTGGAGATGTGAATGTGGAGAAGAAAAAATTATTGGAAGTGTTGATGAATTAAAAAAGAATTCTATTAAAACATTTAAGGATTATGATTTGCACAGACCTTGGATTGATGATATAAAGTTTAAATGTAAATGTGGGAAAGAAATGAAAAGAATTCCTGATGTTATTGACTGTTGGTATGATTCAGGGAGTGCTAGTTTTGCACAATTCCATTATCCTTTTGAAAATAAAAAAGAATTTGAGAAAAGGTTTCCATATGATTTTATTGCAGAGGCAATTGACCAGACAAGAGGATGGTTTTATACTCTTCATGCAATAGCAACAATGTTATTTGATGATGTTGCTTATAAAAATGTTATATGCGCAGGGCATATTGTAAATGAAAATGGAGAAAAAATGTCTAAAAGCAAGGGGAATATAATCCAGCCCAAAGAAGTATTTGAGCAGGTTGGAATTGATGCAGTTAGATTACAATTTTGCACTACAGATCCTGGGAATCAGAAAAGATTTTCTGTAGGTATGATAAAAGAAAATGTTTTACCTTTTTTGAATGTGCTTTATAATTGCAAAACTTTTTATGAGCAAGCTTCAAAAAATAACACTCAAAAATCAAGAGATTTTTGGCGCCATAAAAATTTACATTTTTCCGGAAACAAAAAACAGCTAGAAGATAAATGGATATTAAGCAAATTAAATTCTTTAATTAAAAAAACAACAGAAGATTTAGAGAATTATAAAATTGATGAAGCTTTGTTAAGCATTATGAATTTTGTTGTAAATGACTTTTCAAGAACTTATATTAAAATGACTAGGGACAGAGAAGACATTAAAGAAATTTTAGGCGAAGTATTAAAAAAAGTTTCATTATTGCTTGCTCCTTATGCTCCTTATATAACCGAGCATATTTATGAGAATTTTGATAAAGAATCAGTCCATCTCTCTTTATGGCCTAAAGCAGACAAGAAAAGAATAAATAAAAAACTTGAAAAAGATTTTGCAGTTGTTTTAGAAATTATTGAAAAAGGATTAGCTGAAAGAGACAAAGCTAAGATTGGGTTGAAGTGGCCTCTCGCTAAGGCTGTTATTAATATTGATAAACTTATAAGCAAAGAATTGCAGGAAATAATTGCAAATCAATTAAATGTTAAGAAAATTGAGGTTAAGAAAGCAAAAGATATCAAAGAAATTTCAGTCAAACTTGATACTAATTTAACTCCAGAACTTGAAGCAGAAGGTTATGCTCGTGAAATTAGTAGAAAAGTTCAGGATGCAAGAAAAAAAGCAGGATTAATTAGAACAGATAAAATCAGTCTTGCTTTAGTGGTTGATGAAGGGTTTGCAAGAATTATTAATAAGCGAATTGAGATGATAAAACAAAGAACTAATGCCTCTAAAATTATAATTGGCGAGGCTAATGAAAAAAATTATTCTAATAAAAGTGATGAAAAAATTAAAGAAAAGAATATTAAGATATTATTGAGTAAAATATAAATTTCTGAGATTTAGTATTATAATTGCTTAATTAATAATTTATTAAATTAACAAAAATTCTTAAAAATAGCATTAATATGATTAAATTATCTCTTATAAACAATTTTATAAAACTAATAGATATAAAAATAATATATATTTCAAAGTATATGGTTTTATAAAACCACAAGATTTATAAATATATTTCTTATCGACGACAAAGAGATGGATATTTTTTAATACTATGTTTAAATGACAAAAAGATTTAAATACTAAAGTTTACTCAATTTATTAATGATAGTCAAAGAGGAGTTTTTAAGTAGACTGAGAAAAATCTTTGACCTTAATCTTTACGAGGTTAAGGTCTGGACTGCACTTTTATCAAGAGGAGTTAGTACTGCAGGGGAATTAAGTAATATATCTGATGTTCCAAGAAGCAGGACTTATGATATTTTAGAGACTCTAGAGAAAAAAGGATTCATTGTTATGAGGTTAGGAAAGCCGATTAAGTTCGTGGCATTGAAACCAGAGGAAGTTGTTGAAAGAGTTAAAAAGAATTTAGTCAAAAGTGCTGAAGAAAAGAGCAAAAGGCTTGAAAAATTAAAAGGGGAGGATATCCTAGGAGAATTAAGCTCATTATTCACCCAAGGAATTAAATTTGTTGAGCCTGCTGATTTATCTGGCAGTGTTAAAGGAAGGCAAAATGTTTACAATCATTTAGATATGATGATTAGAGATGCTGAAAAAACAATTACAATTGTTACAACTGCTCCTGGTTTAAACAGAAAAATGGAGGCTTTGCTTCCTAGTTTAGAAAAAGCTAAGAAAAGAGGAGTTAGAATAAGAATTGCAAGCCAGATTAATGATTCTAATAAACAGATTGCTAAAGAGCTTTTAAAAGTTGCTGAAGTTAGAAATATACCAAAAATGAGAGCAAGATTTGCAATTGTTGACTCACAACAATTATTATTTATGGTTTTAGATGATGAAACAGTGCATCCAAATTATGATGTAGCTGTTTGGCTTTCAACTGACTTCTTTGCTCTTGCAATGGAGCAATTATTTGAAGCTGCCTGGAATGGTTTTAAAAAGATTTAATTTTAATCAATAATATTAATATTTTTTATTTTAATGAGTTATGAAAGTATCTTTAAGCTTAATCAATTCTCCAGCTCTTAAAATAGGTTAATATATTACCAAAGTTAAATAAGTATATCTTCAAAAACCAAAATATTTAAAAATGGTTTATTAATAATATTATTATACCATAAAATGAAAAGAAAACAAGAAAAAATACAGAAAGCAAAAAAAGAAATAAAAGAAGCTCAAGATGCTGTTTTTGATGCTGCAGATTCTTGTGATTCTGATGCAAAAGAATCTCTTACAAGAGCTGAGGTAGATTTAGAAAAAGCTGAAGCAGAAGTTGAAGAATCTGAAGAAGATTATTAATAATTTTAATTAATAAAAACAAATATTAATAATTTTAATTAATAAAAACAAATATTAATAATTTAAAAAACTAAGAAGATATGTTAGAGAAGCTTAATCTTCTGTTGCTCAAGAGTTTAAATCATAGCAGTATCGATTATTGATTATGCTGTATCTTAAAAATGTAGATTTCTTCTTAATTATAGTCCAAGAACAAAATATTTGAGCGGTTTTTGTTCTCATCCTATCTATCAAAGACCTAAACTTGCTCAATTTTCAAGGTCTTTTGATATAATAAAAAAATATTAAAACCAAGAGTTTATAAACTATTTTTTAGATATCTTAGTATACAAAAATAAATTAAAGATTAGCTAACTAACTAATCATGTCTTAAGAAATTGCTATGACTTTTTCTTAATCAATTTATTAAAATAGAATATGGTAGAAAAATTTAGACAATTAGGCATTAGTGAACATACCTTAAATGCAATTAAAATATTGGGTTTTAAAACCCCTAGTGAGATTCAGGAAAAAGCAATTCCTTTAGTTCTCAGTGGTAAAGATGTTATAGCTGGAGCTTCAACTGGTTCTGGGAAAACTCTTGTTTTTGGAACAGTGATTATACATAACTCAAAGCCAGATTATGGAATACAGGGATTAATCCTTGCTCCTACAAGAGAATTAGCAGTGCAAATTACAAAAGAACTAAAAAAATTAGAATTAGGAGAAAAAAAGCTAAAGGTGATTACAATTTATGGCGGGATGTCTATGGGTAGACAAATAGATGAATTAAAAAATGCAGAAATTGTTGTTGGTACTCCTGGAAGAATTTTAGATCATCTTTCAAGAAGAACCTTAAATCTAGAATTTGTAAAAACCCTTGTTTTAGATGAAGCAGACAAAATGTTTGATATGGGATTTAAAGAGGATGTTGAAAAAATAATCAGCCAATGTCCAAAAAAAAGACAGACTCTTTTATTTTCTGCAACAATCTCTCCAGATGTTGTGATGCTTGCAAACAAACACATGATTAATCCTATTGAAGTTTCTGCTGAAATTTATGTAGACCCTTTAAAATTATCTCAGATATATTATGATATAAGCGATGGTTTAAAATTTTCTTTATTAAAGTATTTATTAGAAAATGAAAAATCAAAATTAGTAATGGTTTTCTGTAATACTAGAAGAAATGTAGATTTTGTTGCAAATAACTTAAAGGCAACTGGTATTGAAGCGCTTCCAATTCATGGTGGTTATGCTCAAGAAAAAAGAAATAAAATAATGGAAGTATTTCATTCAAAAAAAGTTAGTGTTCTTGTTTGTACTGATGTTGCTGCAAGAGGGCTTGATGTTAAAGGAGTAAGTCATATTTATAATTATGATATTCCGCGCGAATCTAAGGAATATATTCATAGGATTGGCAGAACAGCAAGGGCAGGAGAAGAAGGAAAAGTCATTAATATAGTCACAAGCAGAGATTATGATAATTTTGCAAGTGTGTTAAAACATTATCCTGAATTTAAAATCAATTCTGAACAAACTCCTTATATTGAAAGAGTTATGTTAAAATGGATGCCTGAACAAAGAGGGAGAAGAACAAATAGAGGGTTTAGTAGAGAAGGAAAAAGATTTAGTGGGGGTTATAGTAAAGGAAGGGATTTTGGAAAAAGAGATAATAAAAGAAATGAAGACAGAAGAGACAGCAGAAGTTCTAGTTTCGGAAGAAGACCAGATAGTAGAAGGGGTTATTCTAAAAGAAGTGATAAAAGAGGTTATGTAAAAAGAGATAATAGAAGCTTTGGAAGAACTTCTAGTGAAAGTTATGGAAGAAATGAGAGCAGAAGATATAATCCAAATCCTCATAGAAGACTAGATAATAGAAGAAATGAGAGTAGAAGAGATAATAGAAAGAGATTTTAATTTTATATATTAAATAATTTCACCTAACATGTGATGAACACCAATTTCTTTAATCTTTATTTTAATGTTTTTCCCTAAGATTTTATCTCCAACAAGTATAATTATATTATAATTCTCATCTCTTGCTTCAAAAAAACCCTGTCTTTTCATATCCACAAAAACTTTTATTGTTTTTCCTAAAAACTTTTGCTTGTTTTCCGACGCTGTTTTTCTATGAGCTTCCATTAATTCTGTTGTTCTCTTATTAATAATATCAATATTTAATGGTTTAAGTTTTCCAGCTGGTGTTCCTTTATGCACTGACATTTTTGATAAATTAAATACATCTGGCTTGAATTTTTTTATAAAATCCAAATTCTTTTTATGGTCTTCATTTGTTTCAGTTGGATATCCAACAATAATGTCTGTTGCAATTACAATATCTGGAAATTGTTTTCTAAATTTATTAATAATATTCTCAACTTCTTCTATATCATATAAGCGATTCATGTGTTTGAGAACAGAATTGCTAGCAGATTGAATTGGGATATGAAGAAATTTGTAGATTTTTTTGTTTTTGTAAATTTCAATTAATTCATCTAGAATTGGAAGAATATTATTCGGGTCCATCATTCCTAATCTAAGTTTAAAATTGTGTTTTAGGTTTAATATTTTATTTAATAATTCTGGAAGTTTTTGTTTTTTGTCTTCTTTATCCATGCTATAATTAGCACAGTCTTGTGAGGTAAGCCATATTTCTTTTGCTCCATTTTGCAAATCATTCTCAATTGATTTAATTATATCATTCATATCATAAGAAAAAAGCTTGCCTTTTGCTAGGCGAGCTAAACAATATGAACATTGCCCATCACAACCAGAAGATATGGGGGTTATACTTATCAATTTATTTTCTCTTAATTTTGGTAAAGAACATTTTATTATATTGCTTTTGCCAACCAGAATTATTCTTTTCCCTTCTAAAATCTTACGAACAACTGTATTTATTTTTTTTATTTGATGTGTGCTTATTATACTGCAATTTGGAGAGAGTTTTATTATATCTTTTAATAAAGTCTCTGGCATGCAGCCTGCAATAATTAGTTTTTTACCTTTATCAAATTTTTTTGAATAATCTTGGATTTTTCTCTTAATTTTATTAATTGTTTTGTCTTTAACAACACAAGTGTTTATTATCGTTATGTCCGCTATATCGATATTGTTTGTAAAACTACATCCTGCAGAAAAAAGCATTGCTTTTATCATTTCTGTTTCTGCTTGATTATTACTACATCCATAACTTTCTATATAAATCTGAAGCATCTTTATGTTTAAAATTTAATCCAAAGTTTAATAATTTTCTTTTTTCCCAACCGTGAAATTTGCTTTTGGGATAGCTTAAATAAATTCTTGGTGAAAAACTTATTTCTTTTTTAAACCTTATTATGTTCTTTCTGGTAGATATTCTTATTTTCTTACCATAATTTATAATAGGTATTCCTATATCCCCATGCAATCTTATAAGTTGCTCTCTTATCTTATTGTTTTCACAAAAAGCTTCTATGTTTATATTTATGTGAAAATGTTCTTTTTTATCCTTGGTTATACCAAAATGTATTGCTCCTTCATCGTCCCAAAATGTTTTAAGAAAAAGAAGTTTAGTATTTCTTTTAGAGTTCATTATAAATTCGGGAATCTCTTGTTTTATTGAAGTATTTATATCTCTCACTACTGCAATTGAACAATATCTAATAACATAAACTCCCCCTTCCCTCTTCCATATATCTGTTGGTTCTAAATGGTATACCCCCAACATATTTTTTTTGAATTTATTAATTAAGTATCTTGATTTATTTGTATAAGCTATTACAGCATATCTATTTTTATTTATAACACTCCCATCAAAGATACAATGCCCAATAATCCAAATCTTTTCCTTTGTCAATTTTTTTGATGATTCTGGAATTCGTTCAATTGCCTTTTTCTTCACAGCTTCGGTTCCCAATATATGAAGATTTTTAAAATCATTCATAGAAACCCTTATTTTGCCTCCGATCTTACCTGCTCTTGTTCTGTCTTCCTGTATTTTTCTTAGATATCTCCCTTTACTATTTTCATCTATATTTATTCCCCTTAAATTTTCAGATAAAGTTCCATTTCCCATATAAAATCCTTGCTTTACTAATCTTTCTTTTATTTCAGAATAGCTAAAACCTTTTTTTCTTAGTTCTTTAGCTAAATCTAGTTTGCTATTTTGTTTTTCAAGATTACTTTCAAATAGAGAACTTTTATTTTTTATTAAAGACACCCTCTTTTCCCTTCCAATTTTTTTGATTAAACAAATATCTTTAAGATAGTTCTGAACATATAATGAGGTAGTAGTCTCCGGAAGGTTGCTCTGTTTAGCAAGATCTTTAATAGTAACATCATTTTTATTTAATAAAACTTTTTTAATTTTATTAATTCTTCTTAAGGTTGTGGAAATATCAAGTCTCATTTAATTGCATTAATAATTTGTAGTATATAAACCTTATTGCAAAAGAGGTGCTGAACAGCCATAAGTTTCTATGTAAACAAATTCCATTATTATTTCATTTAAGTAAGTTATTTAAATCTGTTCTTTATATTACAGCAGTGGTATTATCAAAAATAAATGGGAAAGTTTATAGGCCCTCATATAAAAAAGGCGTTGGAAATCCTGATTATCTTAGAATAGAAGAAGTGTTGGATAATGAAGATTTAATGACAAAGCTTGTTCAAAAAAATCCTGAGGAGGCAATAAGAATTTTCCATATAAGAGAAAACCTAAGATTAGGAGAAATGATTTGTGAATGTTACAAGCATAACCCTGATTATAACGCGACTATCAAAGACATTAAAGAAAAAATCAAATCTAGCTTTTAATTATTGCAGTTATTCACGTCTCTTCCATAACTCTAAACCAATTTAAACAACTCATTTTTAACTTTATCAAAGGTTTCTTTATTTATTCTTCCTATCTTTTTTATCACAATGGATTTATTTAAAGTGAATAATTTATCTGCTTTTATCCTACTCTTAACTGGTAATCCTCCTTCTGATATGTTTTCATCATTGATTAAAACAGAATATTCTGTGTTTTTTAGATTAGAAGTAATCCCACAGGTAACAATATCTTCAGAATTTTGGTTATATTTTAGGTTTGATAAAACCAAAACCGGCCTCTGCCTAATGCCCCTTAAATTTGAAAATGGGAATGGGACTATTAAAATATCTCCTTGATTAAACAGTGTCCCAAATTTCATCTTCTTTATTATCCCACAGCTTTTTAGCTACACTTTCAGAATGCTTTAGCAAGTCAGAAAAATCCTCTTTTTTAATTTTTTTTAAGCATAGAGTCTCCCCGCTTCTTATTACAATCAATTCATCACCAACATTTATTCCTATAGACTTTCGTATATCAATGGGAATTGATACCTGCCCCTTATCACTAACCTTTATTATTTTAGTTTCCATAATTAAGTAAGAATTTTCTTACTTATAAGCTTTTCTACATCTCTTCCATAACTTCAATTCCAAGAAGATATAATGCATTCTTAAGGCAAGTCCTGAAAGAATCCACAAGCTTTAGCCTAAAAGCTTCTTCTTTATCTCCAATAACCTTATTATTATGATAAAATTCATTGAAAATCTGGGCTAATTCAAATGAATAATTAGCAATTAAACTTGGGTTCATTGATTTTCCTGCTTTTTCAATTATTTCTGGAAAATCTGAAATTTTCTTTATTAATTCTGTTTCTTGTTTTGTTAAATTTTTAATTTTTGCTTTTTTATTGCTTTTGTTAAAATTTTTTGCTTTTCTTATTATAGAACTTGCTCTTGCATAAGAATATTGTAGATAAGGACCTGTATTCCCCTCGAAATTTAATGCTGTTTCCCATGAAAATTGGACATCACTTGCAGGCTCGTTCTTTAATATAATGTATTTTACTGCTCCAACACCTATTTTTTCAGGATCTCCTTTTGTTTTTCTCTTTTTTATTTCCTCACTTGCTTTTTCAATTGTTTTTTTCAGAACATCTTCTAAAAGGATTATATCTCCTGTTCTTGTTGCCATGATTTCATTTCCAAACTTAACAGCCCCAAATGGAAGATGAATCATTTTATCTGCAAAATCATAACCCATTAATTTTAAAATTGTAAATAAAGAATCAAAATGAGATGCTTGCCTGAAATCAGTAATATAAATCATTTTGTCAAAATTATATTTTTTGAATCTTTCAACAGCAGCACCTAAATCCTGAGTAATATAAGAAGCTGTTTCATTGCTTCTTAAAATATATTTTTTATGAAGTTCATTGTTATTTTTATTTTTTAGTTCTACATAAACAGCTCCATCATCCTCTCTTTTTGCAATTCCTTTTTCTAATGCATTCATAACAATATCCTTGCCTTTTATAGAAAACTTGCTTTGACCTGTTGTTTCTGTAAAATTTATATTTAACATATCATACACTTTATCAAAGCCTTTTTTAGATGATTCTTGTATTTCCTGCCATATTTGATGTGCTTTTTTATCTCCTAATTCTAATTTTTTTAATTCTTCTTTTGCTTTATTTGTCCATTCATTGTCCTGAAATTCTTCATCTACTCCTTCTTGAATCTTTGATTTTTCTTTTCCACAGAATTTTACATATAATCTTAGTAATTCATTAACAGGATCTTTTTTTAATGCTTTTTTATCTAACCATAATTCATAAGCAACAATTAATTTTCCTATATGTAATCCAATATCCCCGAAATAATTAATTCCTATAGGAGAATATCCTAAAAATTTATAGGTTCTCATTAAACTGTCTCCTAATATAGTAGAACGTATATGGCCTATATGCATTGGCTTTCCTATATTTGGGCCTGAAAAATCAATTGCTATTTTTCTTTGTTTTCCTATTTTAGATTTACCAAAATTTGCATTTATCTTAATAATTTCTTCTGCTAATTTCTTTTTATTAATAAAAAAATTAAGATAAGGGCCAGTAGCTTGAATCTTTTCTATATTTTTTGTTAGTTTGCCTAAAGAACCTAGGTTCTTTGTGGCTTCAATCTCCTTTACTAGATGTTCTGCTACTTTGTCTGGAGATTTTTTAAAATGTTTAGATAAAACAAAGCAAGGGAATGCATAATCTCCAAAATCAGGATTTGGGGGTATTTCAATTAAATTCTCTATTTCAGGTTCTCTTAGTTTTATGTGCTTTGCAAGAATATCTATTATTTCTCTTTTAAACATGGATTATATAGAATTACCATACTTTTAAAACTTATTAGTCATGTTTAAGTTTGGGGTTTTTCTAACAGCCTCGCCCTTCGGGCTCGGCTGCTTAATTTAGTCTGCTTCATCAACTCCTCCCAATTGTATAATCTATAAAATTTTTAAGATACTATTATACAATTGCTCGCCTCTTGCTCGTTGATTTCGCAGTTATTTTTTAAAATAATAATAAATCCAAATAAATAAGATAAATAAAGTAGAACCAATTGTTGATTAACAGGAGATTAGTATATAATAATAAATAAGCTAGAAAAGCAGTGTAAAACTAATTAAACATCTTCTCAGAAGCAATATATTAAATATTCTAACAAATTAATAAAATATAATAAAAAAGATTTAATAATCTAAAAGACTTGTTTAAACAATGATAAAAAGATGTGCTGTTTGTAATAGTGATATTAAAGGAGAAGATGGAAAATTACAAGGAACATTAATTAATGTTAAAGATGAAAAAGGCAAAAAACAATTTGTTTATGTTTGTTCTGAATGTGAAAAAGACAAGGATTATATTGAAAAAGCTGTTGTGAGGGCTGCTTAAAAAATCGCAGACTCAAGGGCTTGCTTAATGCTTCTTATAAAGCTACCTCAATACATTCTCAGAATTGCAACCCCCTAAGCACCTTAACTCCTGTTTAGGGCTGCTCCGATCAAGGTCTGACCCGTTTCGCAAAAGCAAGATCAAAGAGGACAAAACCTCAATGTTTGTAAAGAGACTTTACAACAATCATTTCACTTACCCTCTTGCAACCTGCTTAAAGCTCGCTAGCAAATAGCGGAGAGCTACCCCGCTGGTCTAGTCTGCAAATAATCTAGAATTCAATTGTTTTTAAAACTTCCTAAATGAAGTTTTAAAGCTTCAGAAACCTATTGTTTCTGAGAGTTATCAGAATTTTTCAACTTCAAAGTTTTTGAACTTTGAGAGTCATCAAAATTCTCTGAATTTTGAGATTCTGAAACCACAAAAATCTGAAGATTTTTGATGTTTTAAGGCTTTTTATAATATCAGTAGATAGGAAAGTGAAATGCTAGGCAAAATTCCACTTTAGAAACTTGCTAACTAAATCTATTATCAGACCTATGTTTCTCATTATCTTTTAGTCTTTCTGTTAGCCAACCATCTTTTGTATTAGTTCTAACATCAAACTTTGAAACATATGGTTTAATATCCAGTAAGGGGGTACCATCAATTATATCAGCCTCGGTTATATACAAGGTATTACCAACTATTTTTTTTAATTTAACTACGGATATTCCTATTGGATTTGGTCTTCTCGGAGCTCGACAGGCAAAAATTCCGTGTTCTTCGTCGTCTAAAAAAGTTTTGGTTAACAAAGAGTACGCTTCAGACAAATGAAAATGGTACAACAAAATAATATGAGAAAATCCTTCAATATCCTTTAAACCAGGTTGATATTCTGGAAAGACTTCTACTTTTCCCCTAGAATTTTTTGACAATGCTCCTTGAATAGGTACTCCTTCTTTTTGTTTATAATCTGAGTGTATTATGCCTATTGGTTTGTATACTATCTTCCCCATAGAAACAATAAATCAACCGGCCTTAAATTACTTTCCTATCTACTTAATATAATTCTTATAAATAATTCTCAACTCTTTTTAGCTTAATCTTTTGTTGCTCAAGAGTTTAAATTGTAGCATTGTTAATTATTAGTTATATTGCATCTTAATCTATAATTATCACGAATAATATGAAATTTAAAATAAGCTAACTTAACCCCTGATTATTTTAACGCTTTTAATCAGGCTGGTTTTATTGCCTATTGTTTTGATTAATCTATCCATCTCGTCAGGCCTAAACTCTATTAATCCTGAGGTTTGATTATTTCTAAAACCTATTTCAAATTTTTCTGTTTTAGGGTTCATCAGATTCTCATTAATAATAATTTCTTCAATATGAACCTGATTCTTTACTTTTCTTACACCATTTCTTGTTTTGTATTTTGTTTTTATTATCATTTTTTACCTCCTGGTTATCAAATTTTTGATGTTTAATAAATAAATATTAAATTAAATAAATAGATTACAATTAAAATAATAAAAAGAGCAAACATAATAATTAATACCACAAAAACATTTGGATTATCTTTGGTTTGAGATTCTTGGTTTTGTGTTTGTAAAGAGATTTTTTCAATTTCTTGTGTTTTTTGCTCAATTTTTTTACAGTCTATTGAAATTTCTTTTGATACAGTGTCTGCTTTATTTCCATTATCATATTCAGCGCTAATTTTTATGTCATATTTTCCTGATTCTATGTTTTCAGGTGTTTTAATACTAAAAAATCTATTAGTAGTGTCTTTATCACTGTATTTTTCTAATACAAAATTGGGTGTTTGTTCTTTAATTCCTAATTCAGTATTTCCAACAAATATAGAAACATCTTCATCACTAGTTCCTCTGTTTTTAAGATTAACATCAACATTAAAATAATCTCCACAAGTTAACTCGGTTGGATTAATATCAAGATTTTGTATAATAACATCATGCTCTTGTCTTTCAAAACTAATTGAAACATAATTTTCATTACAAGCTAACTCATCTTTATCTTCAATTGCTCTTACAAATACAGCATACTTATGAGTTTCATCTAAATCTTCTGATACTTTAAACTCAGAGTTTATTTCTTTTGTATCTCCTTGATTAATATTAATTGATTTTTTGTAATCTTCTATTTTATTATCGTCTGTTAAATCATATAAATAAGCCCTGATATCAAAATCAAAGTCATCTTTAAGATTATTTTGAACTTCAATATTAAAACTAATTTTGTCTCCAATTGTAAACTGTTTGTTTTCATCTGGCTCTTTAATTTCAATGTTTATACTATTATTAAGAATTTTACATCTGTCTGTTTCTGAAAATTTAGGGCTTCCTTGAATAGAACAACAATTATTAATGTCTTTAACACTTAATAATTCACCTAGACATATTTGATTTTCTGCAAGAACATAGCCACCAACTTCTTGGCAAGTGAAATCAGAAATACTTCCTACAAATACATTAAAGATTTTTGTTGCATTTAATTCTTGATCACTAACAACTGCCTTAAGTTTATAATTACCTTTAGGTTTATTAAGAATATAAGTATTAGTTTGGTTTGCAATAAGTATATCATCTAAAAACCATTGTATTCCCAAAATATCTCCATCAATATCCGAGGTAGTTATTGAAAAAGTTTTATTAGTGTTTTCCATTAATTTTATAGCTCCTTTTGGAGAATAATCTGTAATTATTGGTTCATCATTAACAAGAAGTATATTTACCTCTAATGAATATTCATCATAACCAGTTCCATCACTTACTCTGATTAAACAGCTTGCTTCTCCATTATAATCTTTAATTGATTGATATTCTAATTTATTTTCATTTATATTGCAATTTAAATCATTTTCATCAACAACAGAAAATAAAAGAGTGTTATTTTCAAAATCAGTTGCACTTAATTCACAAGAATATTCTTGATCTTCATTAATTTTAGTCTGACAGGTTATCTCATCAAATTCAGGAGGCTCATTCATGTCATTTACAGTCAGAATAATTTCATTTGATTGTGTAGTTTCAGAACCATCATTTGCAGAAAAAATAATTTTTTGTATTCCATGTCCATCTTTATCAGGATAAAAACTAACTAAATTATTGTTTATTATTATATTAATAAAAATATCTCCTAAAACTTCAAAATCATAACTTAATTCATCTTCATCAACATCATAAAAATAATAATTTAAATCCAAATAATCAGTTAGATTAGTGTCTTCATTCCAAGTTATATTTTCAATTTGCTCTTGAAATTCAGGAGCATCATTAACTGGATTAACAATTAATTTGATTTCATTTGTTTCTAAATAAGTTTGCCCATCAACTATTAAAAACACAACCCAATCATCTCCCCACCAATCTTTTTGAGAAGAAAAATTAATTATTCCATTTCCTTGGTTTTTAATAAAAATATGTTTATCATTAGAAGTAGCATATATATAAAATTCTAATTCATTATTATTTGGATTCCAGACATAGGAATTTAAATCAATAGTTAGATTAGTATCTTCATTCCAAAATATATCTGGTATTTCAGATGAAAACTCAGCAGAATCATCACAATTACTATCAATCATATCATATTGCATTTCATTTGCATCTGGATTAATACTTGGATTTGTGTCATTACAGTCTGTATTGTCATCTACATAATTTGCAGGAGCATCACACTCTCTTTGTGAGAGCAAAGGATTTCCATAACCATCACTGTCAGAATCTGAATATTTTAATAAACTACAATCTAAATTACAGGAAGCTACTATATCATCACAATCATTATTGATTTCAGAATATCCTTCAAGCAATTCATTACCAGAACAGACTTCTAATAACTCTGCTGAACCATAACCATCATTATCATTATCAATATAACCCTCTATGAATTGATATTTGTTTGGATCTGTGTCATTGCAATCTGTATCTATCTCAGAATAACCTGTTGGAAGTTCATCACCTGAACAAACTTGTAATAAGTTTCCTGTCCCATAGCTATCTTTATCAGAATCTAAATATCCTTCTATGAATTGATATTTGTCTGCATTATTATCATCACAATCATCATTATAAAAATAACCATCCTTGTCTTTGTCTTCTCCTTCAATTAACCAATTAATTGAATTAATAAACAAATCTTCAGAATCAGAATTCCAAGAACTTGCTTTAGGCAATCCAAAAAATAGATTTCTTTCAGAGATAGGTATATTTCTTTTAGTACAAAGATTGTCTTTTAGTAATAAAGAATTTTCTCTTAAAACTAATAAAATAATTTTATCATCTTCATAAAGTTTATTTGCTAATTTTTCAGAATTTATTGGTTTACATCCATAAAGATAATTTACAGTATCTGAACTTTCATATACTTTTATTTCTCCTGTTGCAAAATCTTGTGTTATTCTATTAGAATTACTTGCTATGTTTATTTTATTATTAGTTGTTGTGCCACTATACTGACTTAATCCTGCATTTTTAGCAGCAATATAACTTAAAAACAAAGTTTTATGGTTTTTATTATCAAATAATTCATCAATATTTGTTATATCTTCTCCAATAATCATTAAATCATATAAATCAGGATTAATTATATTATCATCATCTAAAAAACTAACATTATGTCCATTGTTTTCTAAGAGAGCAATAATAGAAGACTCATCAGTATTTATAGGATAAGCAGTTTTTACAACATAACCAATATCTACAGCTATTACAGTATTTACTAAAAAGAGCAAAACCAAAATACTTAAAAAAAATTTTTTAGCCACGCTTTTTTACTCTTTTTTTTGGTTTACTTTTTCCTCTTTTTGCTTTTTGATTATTGGTTTTTAATTTTTCTTTAGAAAGTTTCATACTTGAAGCTGCTGAATTAATAATTTTTAAAAATTCATCTGAACTATCACATTCTTTTAATTGTTTGATTAGTAAATCCCTAGATTTTTTCCAAGCAGGCTCTCCTGTTAATATTATTTTGCCTTTTTTCTTAAATTTAGTATAATAAACAATTAATAAAACAATAAAAGCAATAAAAGTTATTAGTGTTGATAAAAGAACAGCCATGAGTTTCTTGTCTATTCCTACAAAAATTCTTCCAGAAATACTTGTTTTTGTTGAAGGTGATGATGTGTTGTCAGAGCTATCAGAATTATCTCCAGTATTAACATCAGCATTATTATCATCTTCATTAACACTATCATCTAAACTTTCGCCAGAAGCAATAACAACAATAGTGCTTGACAATCCTGCTCCATTTTTCCCGCTTACAGGTGTAAATTGAACATTTATTTTGCTTTCTGTTGTACCTGCCTTTGTCACTTTAATTGTAAAAGCTGCGTTTTTTTCTTCATTAGGCTGAAGAGTAAAATTCTTATCTTTAATTGTTATAGAATCTTGTAAATCTCCAGAAGCAGTTAATACTATGTTAACAGAAACATTGTTTATATTTTTAACAAGAATTGATTTTTCAAGTGTATCTCCTGTTTCTGCTCTTAATATCATTCTTGCATTTCCAATGCTTGCTGTAATAGCAAGAACATTTGTAATTAAGATTAATGAAAGTAATAAGACAGCAACAACCAGTATTTTTTTATTCATTTTTAGCTAATATTTATAGGATTACTATATAGTTACAGCATATTTTTCATATTTAAACGTTATTATACTAAGAAATATATTAAGTAAAATAAGAGTTATAAGAGTATGAAAATTAACTTGATTATTTTTTAGAAGCAACACAAACACAGTCAACCCATTCTTTACAATTGCTTAAATCAACTCCATCACAATCTGAATTAACACACCTGTTATCCAAGCATGTAAAATCACACTCTTCAATTAATATAGGAGTTATTTTTTCAACACATTTTTTTCTAGGGGTGCAAGAAAAATCATGAAAGTCTTTGTAAACAGACTCTGGGCAAGAATCTCCTCCACAATAGCTTGAGTCATAATAATCTTTAGGGCAATCAGAATCAATTTCACATTCACCTTTACATTCTCCATCTACACATCTTTGTTCACAATAATCAACATATTCATTTTTATAATCTTTATTTTCAAAACACTCTGCATTTGAACATCCTCTAAAAATATCTGTTTTATTTTTCCAGATTTCTTTTCCAATACAATAATAATCCCATTCTCCATAGGAAGTTTCTCCACAATCTTGGAAAAATATACTGCTTATATTAAACAAGCATTTTCCATTTTGACAAAAATAATCTGTTAAATTTTTCCAAACATCATTATAATAACAATAATTATTAGAAATATCATCAGGGCAATCTTCATCATCACAGCATTCTTCTATTTTACAAAATTCATCACATCCATCTCCATTAATTAAATTTCCATCATCGCATTCTTCACCTAAATCTAAATGACTATCACCACATCTAGGAAGAGTACATTCTCCATCTACACAATCATGTGCACATACTTCTGCTTGTTTTTCTTGTCTTGGAGTAGAAAAACAATTTGCTTGCTCGCATCCTTTATCATAGCAAGTTCTTGTTCTTGTTCTATTTTTTCCTTCACAAACATAATCAGTCCAAGAACTACAAGAGTCTGTTCCACAATCTTGAGTTTTTTCAGGATCTGTTCTTAAAATACATCCATTATTTTCACATCCAGGTGTTGAATGATTTTGGTAAACATTATTATTATAACAATAAGGAGCAGAATAAGTTTCATTTCCACAATCTTTAAACAATTCACTAGTTAATTCAGAAGAATAAAAACATTCTCCTTGTTCACATCCTCTTAATTCTTGTGATTTATTTATCCAAACATCGTCGGTGTAACAGTATTTTATTTCCCCATAAGAATCTTCCCCACATTCTTGTGTTTTATTTATTTCATTGCTTAGAGTACATGCATTATTTTCACAACCAGGAATTGAGTGGTTTTGATAAACATCATTATTATAACAATATTCATTAGAATAAGATTCATTTCCACAATCCTGAACAAAAATCTTAGTTATATTAAACAAGCATTTTCCATCTTTACAAAAATAATCTGTGAAATTTCTATAAACATTATTGTCTTTGCAATAATCATTAGAATATGAATCATTAGGGCAATCTTTATCTTCACAACATTCTGCTTTTACTGTTATTTCTCTTTCAGCATAATTATCACTCAAATTACAGTCTATTTCATTAATTTTTTCAACATAAACAGAAATATTATAAGTTCCAGGAGATAAATTAGAGATATTCAGATTAATAGATTTTGAATGTTCAATATGTATTAAAGTATTATAGTCTGCAAGAATTGTTATGTTTCCATATATAGGAATGTCTGAAGGTTCACATCCTCCTCTTCCTCCGCCTCTTCCTCTTCCTTCTTCACATCCTGGAACTTTCCTATACCCTACAATATTGCCAGCATTTATTGATACAATCACATGAATATTATTTGTTGTATTTTGTATTTTATTGTCTATGATGTATTTTATTATATAATTTTGATCTTGTGTTAGTTCAACAGGATCTTCTAGCCAATCATTAGTTCCATTAAGTTTTATTGCAATACCTGTTCCAAAAGAATTTCTATAAGAATATCTTATTCCAACATCATGCTCACAGATTTCAAGAGTACAATTTTCATCACAACCATCATTATTAAATAAATTTCCATCATCACATTCTTCACCTAATTCTAATATATTATTTCCACAAACAGGATGAATACAAGTTCCATTTACACAATCATAATCACATTCTTCTGATTCTGTTTCATTTCTTGGAGTATTAAAGCAACTTTCAATTTTACAACCTTTATCATAGCAAGTTCTTGTTCTTGTTCTATTCTTACCTTCACAAACATAATCACTCCAGTCACCACAAGAATCTGCTCCACAATCTTGAACAAGAGTAGTATTTAAGATTGTATTATTAAAACATACTCCTAAAACACAGCCAACATCCTGGCATGTTCTTTTTTTCCAGACATCATTATTTTCACAATAATTCTGATAATCTGTACATGAATCTTGTCCACATTCTTGTTTTAATCTCTTTTCAGTTCTATTAGTACAATAAGATTGAGAAGTTCCTGGATTTTTACATTCATAGATTTTCCAAAAATCCCATACATTAGTTGTGCAAACACAATAATCCTGATTTAACCATTCATCTGTTCCACAATCTGAATTATTAAAACAATTTATTTCAATTTTACAAAATTCATCACAACCATCCCTATTAATTAAGTTACCATCATCACATTCTTCTCCTAAATCTAAATGTCCATCACCACATTTTGGCTGTGTGCATTCTCCATTTACACAATCATATGCACATTTTTCTGATTGTTTTTCTATATTAGAATTATTAAAACAAGCTGATTGTTCACAGCCTTTATCATAGCAAGTTCTTGTTCTTGTTTTGTTTTTACCTTCACAAACATAATCGGTCCAAGAACTACAAGAGTCTGTTCCACAATCTTGAGTTTTTTCAGGATCTGTTCTTAAAATACATCCACCATTTTCACATCCAGGTGTTGAATGATTTTGGTAAACATTATTATTATAACAATAAGGAACAGAATAAGATTCATTTCCACAATCTTGAACAAAAATCTTAGTTATATTAAACAAGCATTTTCCATCTTTACAAAAATAATCTGTGAAATTTATCCAAACATCAATATTATAACAGTATTTATGAGAATATAAATCATCATGGCAATCTTCATCATCACAGCATTCTTTTTCTATTTTACAATTAGAATCACAACCATCCCCATTTATTTTATTTCCATCATCACATTCTTCTTCTGTATCTAAATGAGCATCACCACAAAATCTTGTTAATGTTTTATTTTTACAACCAGAAGAACAATATGTGCAGCTTCCATTATATGAAGGGACACATTGGTTTCCATTATTATTTCCTAAATCACATTCTTCTCCTTGGTCAGTTATATTATTTCCGCAATCAGGCTGTCCATAATATCCACAAAAAGTAATATGGCTTATATCTTTAGGCAAATTTATTGTTCCAGTTATTCCTTGTTCTGAATAATAATATCCTCCATGCTCTATATTTCCTGCTTTTACAATAATTCCATCAGCACCAGAAGTTCCAATATCCCAAAATGCCTGATCACAACTGCCAGTTACACTTGTTCCTGGATAGATTTCTTCATCTGAACTCCATGCTCCATCACAATCCCATTTAGATACACCAAAATCAAATCCAAAATCCTGACATTCATCATCAGGAGAACCAATCCCATTATTATCATTATTATTGCTTGATGAAGAACTTCCTCCAGAATTATATGTTAAATAACCAGTCTCAAGAGAAGGTATATTCCCTGATTTAACAGCAGAAATATATTCTAAAGGGTTTTCATTATCTAAAACCTTAAGAGATTGATTCGGTTGTATTTTTTTATTGTTTTCTGCAAAATAAATAAATAATGCGAAAATATTAATTGATACAACTAAAACTAAAAGCAATAAAATTACTGCCCACTTACCTTTTTTTAATCTTGTGTTTGATGACATTCTTTTTTTTAATATTTAAAAATTTTTTGAAAATTTTTAAGCCACAAAAATCTTCAGATTTTTGATGTTTAATTCATCACCACTTTTTTTATAATTATCTTTTTACAACTTTTATCAATAGAAATACATTGATTTTCTTTATAAACACTTTTAGAATTAAAGATATATTTTTTATTTTCACAATACAAGAAGTATATCTTCTTAAATATAACCCTTGTACTTACTTTTTTCTGATGAAAAAAGTAAGATGGATTATGGGTTAAAGATTAATAGAAAACACAAATATAGAAAGATTTAAATACTTGGTAAGATTAATCTTACTATCATGGCAAATATAAGTATAACAAGAATAAGTTCAAAGGGGCAGATAGTCATCCCTTCAAATATGAGAGAAGACATTAGAGAAGGAGATGAATTTATCATTATAAAAGACAATAATAGGTTTATTCTAAAGAAAGCTAACAATTTAGATAAGAAAATGAAAGAAGATTTGGAATTTGCTAGAAAAACTGAAGAAGCATATAGAAGACATGAAGCAGGAGAATTTATAGTGATGGAAGCTAATAAGTTTATCCAAGAAATGAAAAAATGGTAAATTTTATTAGCAATATGAATTGGATTATCAGATAATACGCTACTAAAAAAGAGATGTGAAGACGATGAAAGTAATTTTTGATAAGGATTTTCAGAGAGTTATTGAAAAAACAAAAGATAATTCTTTTAAAGAACAAGTAAAAAAACAAATTGAAAAAATTATCAATAATCCAGAAATAGGAAAACCTATGATGTATGATAGAAAAGGAACAAGAGAGTTATATGTAGGTTCTTTTAGGCTTTCATATAAGTATCATCGCGACAAAGATATTATTGAGTTTTTAGAATTATATCATAAGAAAAAACAATAAAATTGATATTAGTAATATAAAAAATAGATTACCAAAAATTAGTTAATAAAATCTAATCATAAAAATTATTCTTCTTTAGGTTGTTTTTTCTTTTGATTATTATAAACAATTACTACAACAATAGCAAGCACAATAACAAAAACAATTGCAATAGAAGTTTTATTATTGCTTATTCCTCCAATTACTGCACCAGTAATTCCTGCTAATCTGCCTTTAGGTGGTTGAGATATATTAGCCTCACTGCCTACACTTACATTGCCTTTAAGTTCTTCTTTAATAGGCTCTGAAATTGATTTTATTGTAAGATTTGCTTTATTGCTCTCAATTTTATTTAATATAAGTGATATATCATAAACACTATCATTATTAACATCTACTTTTTTTTCACTTGATGTATATAAAAGGAATTTCTGAGGTTCTGATAAAACTGTTAACTGAACATAAATTGTTGCTATTTCATCTACAGTTACATAATGATCTATATTTGAAACTTTAAATTTAAATCTTGCTCCTTTTTGCAAGCTTTGAGTTGTTCCATTTTTAAGTTGTTCTTGATTCAAAGTATAAGTTGGAAGACTTGCACCTCCACCTCCGCCACCACCTCCACCAGTATTGCCTCCTGTGCCAGCAGGTGCAGGTGAATTAATTACAAGAGTTCTTGATATTGAGCTTGTTGTTTGGTGCAAATTATCTAAACAATCTATTCTCCAAGTATAGCTTGCAGGAGAAACAGAATATGAAATTGTGTTTTGGCTGCTAGAAACTGAAGTAATATTTCCAACAATAGCATTATTTAGCATTAGATTACAACTAACTATATTTGATAAAACTGAACTAGAAATACTAAACTTAAAATCTATTGTTTGTGTGTCTGTTGAAGAATAACCATTAGCAGGGCTTACTAATCCTATTTCTGTTTGTTGCTCTTGTTCAATTTTACAAGTAGAAGAACAACCGTCTCCATTTACTTTATTACCATCATCACATTGTTCTGTTCCTTCTTTAATATTATTTCCACAAACAGCTCCTGGAGTATTTCCAACAATTATGTTTCTTGTTTCAGACATAATTATATCCCCACCATCTGCCTCTACTTTTGTACAATCTATTCTCCAATTATGTTCTCCATTTTCTAAAGAAGAGGTTAAATTATATTGCTTGTTAAAATATATTGGCCTTGATTTTGTTGCAGAAACTTTTCCATCAATCATTAATTCGCATGTTTCAAATCTATATCTAGTTATTTTAAAAGAAAAAGTTACTTGTGCTGGATTGCTTAAAAAATAATTATTCACAGGATTAATTAATACAACTGTTGTTGGGTCTTTGACAGGAGGAGTAATTACAGGGTTTTCAGGCTCATCATATAAATATTCACAGACACCAACACACCCATTTCCAGGGCAATAAACTCCTGTCCTGATTTCATCAACACATAAGTTGCATGTTGTAGCAGGACAAATATAATCTGGTGCGCCTGGATTACAATCTGAATAATATATTCTTTCTCCTTTATTAAGGCAAACAAATTGAGTTCCTAATGCACTTACAAGTGTGAAACTAATTATTAAGCTTAAAAAAATTCCTAACCCCAAGATAATTTCTTTTTTCATAGTATTACTTTTGAGTAATCTATTTATAAATAATTTTGTAATCTAAAATCAGTAATGAAAAATCTATAATAACAAAATATATAATCCTGTCTAATAAATAATTTGTTACTTTTTCTGACAATGATAAATTAATTCATGTTATTAATAGTATGTCAGAAAAAGTAGTTATAAAGAAGAGTTGTTTGATAATTGTAAAAATAACTTTTTTAATTTATAATTATTATTTTATAAAAATTAAGTTACAGAGAACTGAATTGATTAGATGACATTTTGTATTCAGTTCTCTGTCTGGATAACTGACAAGAACATAACACGATTAAGTCAGTTATCCATATATAAATAAAAAGTTATTAATCAGAGCTTAAGAGAAGCTTATTATTATCAGTTTTATTATCAGTATTTTCTAATTCAACATCTTTTTCTATATGAGAATCTAATTTTATATTGTTTTCAAGAGCTGTGTATATTTTATCCATTTTAATTTTATCTTAAATTTCTAATAATGTCAGAATAAGTTGTTAAGTTTATTTTAAGTATATCAGCAAATTGAGTTAGAATAAATAAAGTTAAAATAGCAATTGTTAAGACAATTATTATAACCTTAGCATTATTTGGTTTATTTTTTGCCATTTTAGAAATATTAAAATTTATTAAATCTCCTCTATATTTTGTTTTCTTTTTCTAATAAGTCTAACACTAATTGATAAAACAATTATTCCTAGTATAAATATAATAATAATTAACCCTCCAAAATTTCCTAAAGCTCCTGTAACAGCTCCTGTTATTCTTGAAACGCGTGTTTGATTTTCAGGAGGTATTGTTTCTTCTCCTGTTTCTTTTGTATTAGAGTTTTCAGTTGTAGTCTCAGTGTTTGTTATGTTTGTAGTAGTTGTAGTAGTTGTTTGATTTTGAGTAAGTTTGCAGTCTTTAGGGTAAGTATTTATTGTTTCTCCTGAATCACATCTATTATTTCCACAAAAATAATATCCTCCACTGCTTCCACCATTATTGTTATTATTAGATTGAGGTTTAATAGCTAAATTTACAATTGAAAAAAGTCCAGAATCACAATCATTACTGCCATCACATTCAACTACAACCCCTGTTCCAGAACCAGAAAGACCTGCTTTTATTGAATTAACCTGAACACTATCTCCTGTATTATTGCATATATTTTCTTCAAATCTTACAGCATAAGTTCCATCTTCTAAACTATTTGTAATTAAAGGGTTTGAATTTGTAGTTAAAGGATATAAATTGCAAGTCACACTAACATCTGCTCCTGAAACAAGATTATCATAATTAGAAGTATAAATTTTTCCAGCTATAAGTGTTTGAGCATTAATAACACTAATCAAAAAAATACTGAATAATAGTCCAAAACTCAATAATCCTATTGTTTTCGTGGTTTTCATGTTATTTCTAACACTTCTAAACCACCTCTTACCTCTAAAACACCTCAACACACTCTTTTTTTTAACACTACTTCTCCCTAAGAGTCTCTCTATCTTTAATAAAAACATTAATAAATACCTATATTTAAACCTTACTATTTGTAGTAATTGAAAAGTAACAAAAAAGATAAGATTTATTAGTAATGTAAAAAACAAATAAGTTATGCAGATGAGGAGAATAAGTTATGCATATCAGAAGATTAAGCTTATTCTCAATTAATTTAACAGAAAAGGTAATATTATAAACTATTAATTATTAATTAGGATATGGAATATGATGTTAATAAAAAAGAGATAATATTAGGCAGGAAATTGAGCAAGTTGGATAAATTTGTTTTAGATTTTATAAAGGTTCTAGAAAAACATATGGATTATGTAATAATTTCAGGTTATGTTTCTATACTTTTAGGAAGAACAAGAGCAACAGAAGATATAGATGTGTTTATAGAAAAAATCTCTTTAGAAAAATTTTCTGAGTTTTATGAAGATGCAAAAAAACAGGGGTTTGAATGTATAAATGCTGAAAAAACACAAGAAGTATTTTCTTTTTTAGAAGATGGTTTAGCAGTAAGATTTTCAAGAGAAAGCCTTCCTGTTCCTAATTTTGAAATAAAATTTCCAAAGAGAGAAGTTGATAAAGAGACTTTTAATGATTTTATAACAGTTATTCTGCCTGAAGGCAAATTGAAAATTTCTTCATTGGAAAGACAGATTGCATTTAAAAAATATTATCTTAAATCAGAAAAAGATATTGAAGATGCTTCTCATGTAGAAGAGCTTTTTAAAGACAAACTTGATTATAACAAAATTAATAAATTTAAGAATATTATTAAGAATATAAAAACATGAAAAACAAACAAATTCAAAACAAGCAAGTTCAGGAAAATGGAAAGGTTTTCAAAAAAGTCTTTATGAAGCCAGGCAGAGATAATCGGGAAGACAGGCTTAATTTTATAAAATTCTGGGCAGAATATATTAAAACTCATTCAGATGAAGATTGGAGTAAGCAACAGAATATAGTTATAGATTCTCAGCTTGATTAAAAATCATGCTAAAATAAATAAGTAATTAACAAACCATATTAGTAATGTAAAAAACAAATAAGTTATGCATATCAGAAGATTAAGCTATGTAAGAAAAGTCAAAGCAAACAATAATTACTAAATTCTTTTATCTATGATATTAAAAATTTATTGCCTAGTTATTTCTTTTTTAATATCAACCCAACTATCATTATTATTAATCCAACTACAGAAAACAGCATCCAATAGGTTTGATTGCTTCCATAAATTACTGGAATTTTTGGAGGATTTGCTCCTCCTAAAACTAATAATACAAACCCTGTAACAAGAACTATAATTCCTGCAAACAAAACTGATTTTCTCATTTTACACCTCCTTCTTTCATATAAAATACAATAAATTATACTATAAAAAACTATCTCAATATAGCTTAGTAATATAATTCCTGTATTGGTAATGTATTAAATTAATAAGTTATGCAGATGAGGAGAATAAGTTATAAAGAATATGTTAATATAAAACGAGTTAAATCAAAACTTCTTGATCTTGTTCTTGGCCTTTTATTAAATTCCAATCTAATCTAATTAATTGCTGAACAGCTGGATTTTTTGTGTTTAGTTTGTATAAATCAGATTTTCCAACTCTTCTTGTTTTTATTACTATTTTATTTCTTACTAAATTGCCCCAGAAAGTCTGCAATGTTGAATAACTTACTCCTGAATTTTTAGCTATTTCTGTCATAGGATAATCAAATAACTGGAATGTTATAAGAAAATCTAATACTTTTATTATAGGATTATTTCCAAAAACCTCTGCAAATATTGTTTCGTTTTCCATACAAAATACAGATTAACAGTATTTTTAAATGTTTCTCTTTATGTTTTTATATTTCAATATTAGAAATATTTAAATATCCTGCTTTTCTTATTATATTATGGAATTTAATGATGAAGATAAAATTAAAGCAACTATACTTTATCATTTAAGAAGAAAAAAAGTTATTGGAGGGGTTCATACTCCTTTTGATACATTAAGAAGAGGGTTTCCTTCTCATTTAGGAAAAGATATAAGCAAAATTGCTAAAGAATTAATAAAACAGGGCTATCTTTTAACAAAACCAACTAATCAAGGCTTGCATGTTTCTTTGAATAAAGAAAAATTAAGAGAAATTGAAGAGTTTATTAAAAAAGTTTTAGGATATAGTTTTTAATTAATCCTTAACTATAGTTATAGTAGTAGGTATAATTTCATCTATCCAGAAATGAATATCAACTGTATATGGATAATTTGGATCAGGCCACCAGAGTTTTCTTTTAAATTCAGGAGTTCCTATTAGGTTTTTTGTAATTACAACCTGAATTTTTGCTCTGTTAAAGCCAGAATCAAACCTATAATCAACATTAACACTCTTGCTTTCATTATTAGCAAGAGTAAAGCTTGCTTTATCAATTTCAAACAATAAAGTGTTATTTACATCATAAGCATTAATAGTATAATTATATTCAACATCCTGGTATTCTAAATTATGGGTTGTAAAGCTAAAATTTTACTAAAAAATTTTAAATTTATGTTTATATTAGAACTATTTTACTTATATACATATCTTACCACTCTTTTTTGATGAAAGATTCTACTCAAATAAACAATTATTTTCTAAAATATATTATATAAAGTATATTTTGATGTTATTTTTAAAAATTTTCAATTTTTGATGTTTAAGAATAATAAAGAAGAGAGTTTTAAAACGAAAGTTTTAAATATTGTTTAAACATAGTTTAAACATGGAACTGTTAAGAAATGTGGCAAGATGGGGGAATAGTGCAGGAGTCCTTCTGCCAAAAGAATGGATGGGAAATCAAGTGAAGGTAATCTTTATAGATAGAACACTTGAGATTAAAAAAGAGTGTTTAAGCATACTTGAACCTTATTTGGAAGACATTTTAGGGATATATCTTACAGGAAGTTATGCAAGAGGCGAGCAAGAGCAAGATTCAGACATAGATATAATAGCAATATCTAAAGAGACTAAAAAAGAAATTGTGTCTGGGAAGTATCATATTTCTATAACTCCCTTAAAAAGTTTAAAGAGAACCATAGAAAAAAATCCTGTACTAGTATTGCCAAGATTAAATGAAGCAAAGGTGGTTATTAATAGTTCTTTACTTGAAGAATTAAAATCAGCAAAAATTGATAAAAAACAGTTTAAAAGTTTTATAGAAGAAACAAAGAGAATAATAAAGATAAGCCATGGATTTATAAGATTGGACAAAGAACAAAAGCGAGAATATTTAGACTCAATTAGCATTATTTATTCTTTAATTTTAAGGTTAAGAGGGATATTTTTAATTAATAAGCTAATTGAAAAGAAAAATTATTCAAAGAAAGAATTTTTAGTATGGCTGAAAAAAGAATCAGGCATAAGGGAATTTGAAAAAGCTTATTATACCTATAAAGCTATTAGGGATAATAAGAAAATAAAAATAAAAATAAAAATAGAAACTGCAGAAAGATTAGTTATATTTTTAGAAAGAGAGGTAAAAAAAATAGAATGAAACGAAAGAAGAGGCTTAAAAGAGGAATTGAAAGCTTAAAAGAACAAATAGAAATTCATAAAGAAAAGCTGAAAAAAGCTATTGAAGAAGGAAAAGAAGAGCTTTCAAGTTATTATGAGAGAGATCTTGCAAGACTAGAAAACGAGGAGAAAAAGAAAGAAAAACAATTAGAAAAAACCTGATTCTTTAAATAGCAACCTTTAAATAATTCTTAGAACTAATCATATAAAAGAGGAAAAAGAAAAGAGAATGGAACTTATTGTGATGTCTGGGATCTTGGGAGGAATTGGAGGATTAACCAGAGGGTTTATTGGATTATTAAAAGCTCTTTCTTTAAAAAGAAGAATTTTATGGAATTATTATTTTATTACAGTTATTGTAGCTGCTGTAATAGGAGTTTTTACTGGAATAATTTTTAGTTTTGATTATCGTTTAAGCCTTCTTGCTGGATATGCAGGCACAGATATTTTAGAGGGAATTTACAAATCCTTTAAAATTGAGAAAGTTTATGTAAAAAAAGGAAAATAAATTAGATGATAGGAGGTAATAAAAATGAGTCTTGATACAAAAAAAATAATAATTTGGGTGTTGTATTTAGCATATCTTATTTATTTGTATGTACTTTTTTCTAATTGGAAGTTAGTTTCAGCAGGGAATATATTTATGGGTGTTGCTCAAGGAATAATCCCCCTAAGTGCTGTTATATTTATTAATTTAGTTTTAAAAGAAAAAATAAAAACATTGATTAAAGTTTAAAAAATAATGAAAAAAAGAAAAAAAATTAACAAAAAGATAAAATGGAGGATTTTGATTATTAGTCTGTTAATTGTTTGTGTTGTTGCATTTATTGGAAGCATATTTACAACAAAAGCAGTCAAATCTGAATGGTATCAGGCAATCAAGCCTTCAATTACTCCGCCAAACTGGGTTTTTCCAGTTGTCTGGACAGCTTTATTTTTTTTAATTGCATTGTCTTTGTATTTTAATTTAATAAGCGCAAATAAAAAACGAAAAAACGATATTATTTTAGTTTATGGAATTAATTTTGTATTGAATATTATGTGGAGTGTTTTATATTTTGGTATGAAAAACCCTTTAATATCTTTTTTTGAAATAATTGCATTATTGGTTTCTATAATTGCTATGATAGGAGTTAGCAATAAAATAAGCAAAAAAGCAGGTTATTTGTTAATCCCATACTTATTATGGGTTGGTTTTGCAACAATCTTAAATTATTTATCAATATAAAATGAAAGATAAAAAAAACCAGAGATTAATATTTTTGGGAATATTGATAATATTGATTGGGATTGTTATAAAAATAATTAGTAATTTATTAACAGCAATAATTGTTGTAATTGGAGCATATTTTGTAATTAAGGGTTTAATAGATATTGATAAGTTAAAGAAGAAAAAATAACAAACATGCCAGACAAAAATTTAGTTAATTTTATTATTGAAGCAAGAAAAAGAGGTTATTCTGATTTGCAGATAAGAGCTCCTTTAATACAAAATGGCTGGGCTGTTAATACAATAGAAGAAGCTTTTGCTTTTCTTAATCCAAAATTCAAGTCTAAAAACCAGATTTGTATTTTTCTTGATACAGAAATCTTGAAAAGATTAGAAAAAAGAGCAAAGAAAAATATGTTTACAATTCCTGAACAAATAGAAGATATTTTAAGAAGAAGCTGTGTCATGGGAAAACAAGGCACAGGAGTTAGCAAAGAAAAAATAGATGACTTGCTTATCGAGTGTTTTTCAAGAAGCAAAAGAGGAAGAAAAAATAAAAATCTCTGATTAATTTTAATTAATAATTAAATGATATTTGTTAATAAAGAGAATTGAAATAATTAATAAGATTAGTTGATTAAAAATATTTTAAAATTATACATTATTAATATTAATTAGTAATATAAGAATAATAAAATAATTAATAATCAACTTCAAAACTTATTGCCTCAATATCAGAATTACCTGCCTTATCTGTTGCCCTAATTTGTATATTATGAATTCCTCTTTTGAAAGTTAGTGTTTTCTTTCTAGTATTTCCATATTCATCACTATTGCTTGTTAATCTTCTCCATCTTGGACTTGCTACAGAATTATCATAATATTCTAATAAAACATCCTCACTTATAGTTATATTAAATGGAACTCTTCTATCATAAGTTTCACCATCTATCTGATTTTTAGGAGAATTAATAGTTAATATAGGAGAAGTAGTGTCAACTAAAACTCTTGTTTTTTTAGACTGAACAATGTTAATAGAATCAGAAACTTCAAAATAATATTCAATCCAATTTCCATCAAAAGCACTTAAATCAACAAAAGTTCTGCATTCTTGATTTTTTCCAGCAAAGCAGTTTAATTCTTGACTTGGATTCCAAAACAATTCAACTTTTTGCAAATTATCCTCTGTATATTTAATATAAAATTCAGAACCATTAATGACAGAATTTCTTTTTGGCTCTGTTTTGGAAATTACCGGAGCTTTGCTGTCAATAAATAAGGTTATGTTCTCTTCTTTCATCTGCCCAAATTCATCTGTTGCTTTAATTGTTATATTATTCCAACCTTCATTTAATGTTTGTGTTTTCTTTTTCAAAAGACCATACTCATCACAATTTCTGCAAAGAATTTTCCATCTAGGTTTATTATCATAGTAATTAATATATTCAATTTTTTCAACTTCATCTGTTGTAGTTATATTAAAAGCAATTCTTTTTGAATCATAAATAATATTGTCTGGAGAATTTACTTGCAGACCAAATACAGGAGTTAATTTAATATTAAAACTCCAGGTTATTTCAGAATTTCTTCCTGAATTGTCTTTGCAATAAACATAAACTTCATGTTCTCCAAAACCTAAATCAGTTTGAGGAACATATGTTACTTTTCTGTCTAAATTATCTTTTTTAGTTATAATTGGAGTTACACTTACATTATCTAATTTCATGATTATAGAAGAATCATTAATCCCAGAATTGCTTCCATAAACATCATCTAAATAAGCAGATATTATTGGCCTTAAATTATTATAAACAATACTATTATTTTCAGGAGTTAAATCTGTAATTAGAGGGTTTGTCAAATCTATTTTGAAAGTTTTGTTTTGCTTGGTTTCATTTCCACAACTGCCAAAATCTGTCCACCAATTTAATTCAAGAGTTCCTGCTGTTTCTTTTTTAGGGTTCGGGATATTTTCTAAACCAAAAGGAGCAGCATATAAAAAAGTATCATCAGAATCCCATTGATAATATCTATTTCCTCCAAGAGAATCTTTTATTAAGCTAAACAAGGGTTCGCTTACATACCAATTATTTAATCCATCTGGAATTAATGGGTTTACAATTAATTGCGTATTTCCTCTAACATAAAAGCTTTTTATAGAGCCATTATAAGTAAAATTATAGCAGTCTTTTGCATAAAATTGAAAGCTAACATTTGCCCCGCCTTCTAATAATAAAGAGTTTAAAACAAAATAATAAACAGAACCAATAGAATTAGTGACTGTATAATTTGTCCAAGTCCCATTCCCATTATTTACAAAAACCCAGACATTTCCAGAACAATCTTTAAAAGATATGTTTGCACTTAGAGTTACATTAGTATCTTTAAAAGCACATAAAGGAGAATGAGATTCATTATTTATTTTAGTTCCATTAATAACAACTGCTGTAACAGTCTGATTAATAGTTTGATTAACATTCATAGCAGACACACTTCCAACTAATAAAATTCCTAAAATTAAAACCAATATTCCCTTGTCCATTTTATTTTTATTTAAATTATTTTGTAAATATCTTTTTATTTTGTTGATTATTAGTTTAGTTATTATAATTATAATAATTATATTTTGTTAAGTTTGTGATATTATTGAATTTTAAATTTTTCCTATTATTTTATTCTTTCTTTTAATATAAAGACTAATTGTAATTCCAATCAATAAAACAACAAAAGCAATAGCAATTCCTGTTGTTCTTTTTCCACTACCAATAACAGCCCCTGTTATTGGAGCATTTTGGTTTTGTTGACTTTCATTAGTTTCATTACTACTAACTTCTGAATTATCAGAAGCCAAATCTGCATTAAATTTAGTTGTTGCTTGAGTGTTATTAGTTGAATTAATTGTTTGAGTTATATTTTTAGGAGGAATAAAACTTCCACCGCCTCCAGAACTTCCTCCTCCTGAATTTCCAGCATCAGCAGGTGCAGAAGGATTTTCAATTATGGGTTCTGGTTTCTCAGAGATATTCACCCTCAACCATGTTCCAACACCAACTCCAACTCCAACACCTCCAGAAGATTCTGTCCTGTATTCTAAAGAACCTTTCCAAGTTCCAATTTCATCTCCTGAAATGCAAACTTTAATTTCTTCTTGTCCATCAAAATTTTCTATTTCTTCAGGTGAATAATTAATATTAAGATTTATGTCATCTGATGTAAGATTAAATTGTCTTGGATGTGTAACTTCAACATTTTTGTCAGCCCATTTCATCAAAGAAGTTAAATCTCCTGAATAATCATCTGAAAAAATATTAAAAATCAAACATTCTTCTTTTCCAATCTCTAAATCAAAATTAAGAGAACTTGGGCTTCCGCTTAATGTAACAGCTGAAATATAAGTTAAACTAAGTGGAAGCATTAAAATTATAAAAAATAAAAAAAATAAAAATTTCATTTTACAATGATTCTCCAAATGCTGTGTAAACTATTGTTGCGCTCTTTGGTCCTGATGTATAGATTGTTGTGTCTCCGTGAAGTCTCATTTTAAAAGGATTGTTTGCTGTTTTTTCAGGAAGAGTCAAATGACCCAACCAAGTTGATATTTTTTGCCAGCTACTCCCTTCATTATTTATCTCCAATAAATTAGTATAAAAGTTTTCAGTATCATCTGCAATACTTAAAAAAACATATACAAAATTAGACTTTGTATCACTATTCGTAGTATTAATGTTTACAGGATTATTTATAGCTTCTTTTATTATATCAATACCTCTTGGAATTGCTCCAAAATTCAATGTTGATGGAGTTACACTTATAGATACGACATCAACCAAATATCCTTCAGTACCTTGAGATACACTATAATTATAGTGAATCAAGTCAGTCTCAAACAAGAATTTAGTTGGATTCCAATTTATTACTTTTGTCGCACTTTTATCATAATCTATTGATGGTACTATCCAAATCTTTGCTCCATGGCAAGTCTTATATTTATCTGTTCCAGTACAGTAATCATATGTATCAATATTTTTATCTGGTTTACTTGGTAAATTCATTCCTAAATTCACGCTTTTATCGCCAGAATTATAGCCCCCACTATTATTTGTAGTGAATCCTTCTATAAATGCACCAGGGTTATCTCCCCCCCAATTCGTAAGTCTATCTTGTTTATCAGCATAGTATATTAAAGAATATCCTGTGGTTGGTTGAAGCCCGGTTGCTGTAAGCGAATATTCAAACTCTGGACCAGTACTATTATAGGATAAGTTCGCTTGTATATCATCTGAAATAATCCCCCAGGAAGAATTTTTATTCTCAAGTATTAAAGTACTATCATAAGTAACAGCCATAACCCCAACAACACTCATAAAAACACTCATCATCACCAAAAAAACTAATAAATTAAGTTTTTTCATTTTCTTTTTTTAAACCCCCTTTCACTAATTTTTACTAATTATTTTAATATATAATTTAAACTCTTTTATTTATATATGTCTTTCTTTATATACATATCTTACTACTCAAAACAGATGAAAAAACAAAGGTAACTCTATTTCCTCTTTCTATCCCAATCCCGCCTTTTTCATCTCTTCCTCAACCTTACTTCTCCCTTCCTTACTTCTGCTTCTAACTCTTAATTCTCTTCTTCAAAACTTATCAGAGCTATCAGATATTAGAATTATAAGATATTAATAATTAGTCGTATTTGGGTTGCCAAATGGCTCCAAAATATAAAATAAAATTCTAAAATAAAACATCAAATCAACATAGAAAATAAAACAGAAAGATTTAAATAGTATGTATTGAATACATAATGTATGGAGAACATAAAGTTTATCGGAAGAGGCAATGAATTAAAGGAAATAAAAAGCCTAAAAGGGAATTTCTTTTTGGTTGTAAAAGGAAGAAGAAGAATCGGGAAAACCCTCTTATTAAGAAAAGCATTTCCAGATGCTGTCTATATCTTCATATGGCCTGACAAGTCCTTGGATTGGGTCTGCCAGGAAATTTGCAAAGAAAACAACCTGCCGGAATTTAAAAATTTAAAAGACATTCTTGAATACTTACTAGACAAAAATAAAACAATAATCCTTGACGAATTTCAGAATTTTCTTAATATAGATAAGTCTGTTTATGGGGAAATACAGAAGATAATTGATGACAGAAAGGTAAATAACAAGTTCCTTAAAATTGCAGTTGCAGGATCCAGCTACTCTCTAATGAACAAAGTCTTTAATGACTCTGCTTCTCCTTTGTATGGCAGAAGAACAAATGAAATAACTCTGCAAAACCTGCCGCTCTCTGATTTGTATAATGAAATGGAGGTTTCAATTGAAGAATTTATAAAATTATGGTCTGTTTTTGAAGGAGTCCCATATTATTACGAGCTGATTGATAAAAAGAGTTCTTCAGTCGAGAATATAAAAAAGCTAGTTGTTTCAAAATCATCACAGTTAAAGGAAGAGGGAAAGGTAATTCTGTCTGTTGAATTTGGAAAAGACTCAAAAACATATAATACCATCATCTCTGCAATATCTGAAGGAAAAACAAAACTTAATGAGATTGCAAGTTTATTTGGAAACAAGAAAAACGAGGTTGTAAAATATCTTGACATATTAAGAAAGGACTTTAATTTGGTAAGAAAGATAACACCCATAACTGAAAATCCAGATAAATCAAGGGAAGGGAGATACGAAATAATAGATAATTTCCTTTCTTTCTGGTTTTTAGCAATAGATGGGCAAAGAAGTTTAATAGAGCAGGAAAGATTTAAAGAAGTCGAAGAGAATTTTGATAAGAATTTTAATGCTTATTTAGGAAGAAAATTTGAAAAGTTTATAATCCTTCTGATAAAAGATAATCTGCTTATGAAAAACAAAAATTTTGATAGAATAGGAACCCAATGGGGAAAGTTTGAAGGAGATAAGGGCAGGAACAGCTATGAAATTGATATTCTTGGATTAAATGAAAAAACAAAAGAGGCAGTATTTGGAGAATGCAAATGGAAGGAAAATGTTGACACAGAAGATGTTTTAAAAGGGTTAATAAAAAAAGCAGAGTATGTTTCTTGGAATAAAGATAATAGAAAAGACCGCTTTGTGATATTTGCCAAGAGCTTTAAGAAAAAATTAGAAGATTATCAGGGCAAGAAAGTTGAGTGTATTGATTTAAAAGATATTCAAAAGGCAATTAGATCATAAATAGTTTTTCCTCTCCCCACCCCCGTAACCGAGATTTTTAAATAACTGGCCTCTACTGCTCCTTAACCCCTTTGCTGATTGCCCCCATTATTGTAACTCTTCCCCCGCCTTCCCCTGTTTCATTTGATTACTGATAAGTTTTATTTTTATGACCTCTTCTTGCCCGGTTTGTTTGTTTCTTATTTATTGATTTACTAAAGTTAAACTACATCTCAATAATAGTAATACTAAAGTTAAACTAAACATTAATAATAGTAAGGTTTATAAATGCTATTTAATTTAGTTTATTATGTATATTGAAAGAAAAATAAAAGAGAAATTTGATAAGATAATAAAGGTTTACCCTGTAACAGCAATAGTTGGGGCAAGGCAATCTGGAAAAACAACCTTCTTAAAAGAACAGGCAAAGAAATTCAAAAGCAATTATCTTTTATTTGATGACCCTGATATAAGGGAATTATTTGATGAAGATATTAAAAAATTTGAAAAACAGAATATAGAAGGGTATGAAATTTCTGTTTTGGACGAGGTTCAATATTGCAAGGATGCAGGAAAGAAGCTTAAATACCTTGCAGATAATAATAGAAAAGTGTGGATAACTTCTTCATCTGAAATATTATTAAGCAAGGAAGTTTTGTCCTATCTTGTTGGTAGGGTTTCAATAATTAAGCTTTATCCTTTTTCAATAAAGGAGTTTCTTGAATCAAAAAAATTAAAAGAATTTTCCCAGTCTGCATTAAAAAGAGCATTATGGGAGCATATGACCTTTGGCGGCTATCCAAAAGTAATTTCTGTGGAAGATATAGAATTAAAAAAAACTATTCTTAAAGATTTGTATGACACAATGGTTCTTAAAGACATTGCAAGGACTTTTTCAATAGACGATATTTCTTCTTTGGAGCTATTTTCAAAATACCTCTCCCTTAACATAGGTAATTTAGTTTCCTATGAGAACTTATCCAGAGATATAAAAATTTCTTTTCAGACAATAAAAAAATATCTGGATGCAATGGAAAAAAGCTATTTAATATACAGAGTTCAGCCTTTTTATAAAAATAAAATCAAAGAAATAATCAAACAGCCAAAGATATACTTTATTGATACTGGATTGAGAAACCTCATCTCTAAATCTTTTAATCAAACTCCTGAAGGCAATTTATTTGAAAATTATGTATTTGCAGAATTACTGAAAATTGGGTTTTCTCCAAAATATTGGAGAACAAAATCAAAGATGGAAGTTGATTTCATAGTAGAAAAAGATTCAAATGTTGTGCCTATAGAAGTTAAAATAAATGCAGAAACAGAAAAAGTAGAAAGAAATATGAGAACTTTTATAGAAGAGTATAAGCCCAAGATAGCAATTATTGTTTCCTATGAAAGCAAAAAAGCAGAACTAAAAATAGGGAACTGCAAGGTTTTCTTTACAGATCTCCTGGGCATGAAAGAGATATTATCTGGTTAATATTACAAGATTACATCTTACATTAGAAAAAAAGTTGAACAATATCTATCATTTCCAACCAAGTCTTAAAAACCCCCGCCCCCGTAAGCGAGATTTTTAAATAAATAAGTTGCTTATTTCTTAAAGATCTTCCAAACCAAAGGTATTAAAATTTCTATTAGAATTATCCCAAAATTAAATGCGATAATTGCCGGGATTGTTAAAACAAAATAAGGAGTTATGAACATTGGATACTTTGAAGAGAAAAATAGAAATGCATTTAAGACCAAACTAACCAATAACCATTTGTGAGTATGTGCTAAATCCTTTTTTGATAATTTTTCTCTTACTATTTGAAAACATACAAAAGATAGTATTAAAGAAATAATTGGAACAAAAAACCAATCTGAGATGATTATCTGATATTTATCTAAAAAGGTTTGAGTATCGGCAAAAAACATTATAGCAGTAGTTAATATTATATTTACAGTTATCAAAAATGTAAATGTGGCTAGTATTGAAGATTCATTATTTTCCATGAATTTATAATAATTCTAATCTTTTTAGAATTATCGCCTCTTCCTATCCCAATCCCGCCTCTTGCACTTAGGGCAGACCAAAGGCTTTTTGTGCAACTCTGAAAAAACAAACAAAAATTAATAGCTCACATTAACATTAAAGTTTTCTGAGATTGCATTGCCTGCTCTGTCTATTATTTGAATAGTTATTAAATAATTGCCATTTGTGAATGATTTTTTTGTTTCACAAATATTATTTTTATCTAATCTTGAACATAATACTGCTTCTCTTGTTTTATTTCTGCTGTCTAAATAAGAATAAAATATTTTATCTAAATTCTTTTCTGTTACATTAAAAGTAAAGTAAAGATATCTTGAATATATCCCCACTCCTTGAGTGTAGTAAGAATCTGGATTATTAAGAACAGGGAAAGTTGTGTCAACTCTTAAGTTTTGCCTTATTTGGGATTTTTTAACACTGCCAGCAATATCTTCTACTTCAAAATAATATTCTATTTTTTGATTATCATAATCTTTTAAATTAACAATAAATTGACACCATTGCTTTTCTCCTGAAGGACAATCTGTAAGAGTTTTGCTTCTAAATCCTGTTTCTTCATTTCCGTAGAAAAGCGTAATTCTTTTTACATTATCTTCTGAATATTGAATTTCAAAATTACCATCAGCATAACCACTTCTAGGCTCTGTTTTATGAATTCTTGGTAACTCACTATCAATAGTAAATGTTCTTGTTTTATAAGATTCGTGTCCAAGGACATCAACAGCTTTGAAAGTTATATTATTAAATCCTTCTTTAAAACTTTTTTTTCTGTTATAGATATCACAATTATTACATAATCTTATCCATCTATCTTCTTCATATATATTATCTAAATAATATAAATCTCCTATTTCATCTAATTCAATGTCAATTAGTATAGATTTTGAATTATATATTCCTTTATCTAAAGGGCTAGTTATATTCATAACTGGAGCTGAGGAATCAATAGTTGCATTTTCAAGACTTGAACATTTCCCTCCTAAAGCACCGCATGAATTACCAGGGCAATAAACCCCTTCTGATATTTCATTAACACATATCTGGCATTTATCCTCCCCGCATGTATAATCTTTCATGTAAGGGTTACATTTTGAAAACCTTATTTTTTCTCCTTGTTTAAGACAAACACTATAATATCCTGCACTTACTAAACTTATTAATAAAATTGTGAAAATTGTTAATGCTGTGATTATTATTGTTTTTTTCATACCTATTTTTTTCATTTTCTTTTTTTTATTTTATTATTTTTATCTAATATCTCTTATTATCCCTTGTTCAGCTTTGCAGATGAGTTCATTAGCTGCCTAAAGAACCAAGGTTCTTATTTGGCTTCAATCTCCTTCTTTTAACTTATTATTTTTTGATATTATTAATTTGTTTTATTTATCATTAATTACTGAATTTTTTCCGATTTTTCTAAACATTAAAAATCTTCAGATTCCAAGAAAATCTTTTATGGATTTTCTGGACCAGAAAAGCTCTGCTTTTCTAGGTTTTGTGGCTTAAAAATCCTTCAGGATTTTTAAATATAAAAATCACCTCATTTCCCCCTTAAGGAAAAAAATTAAAAATAAAAATAAAAATAAAAATTTAATTTTTAAATAGCTTCTCCCCAGAAGTAAATACTTCCAGTGTCAAAGTCACCATAACATGGCTCTGGCAAATCAAGTCTAAATGTTAATGCCATCTCACTTCCTGGAGTTAAAACATTACCAATATTATTAATCGCGCCTGTCTGGCTATAGATTTGAGTTCCAATTATTTCTTTTGCTTGTGTAATTCTTTCTCCATATGGGATTCCCATGTAGCCCTCAGCATCTGCACTGAATGGACCTATTCCACCAACATTCATTGTTGAATAATATCCATTTGTTGCAAAATATCTGAATTTGTTTAAATCAAGAACATTGCTTGTTGGGCACATTGCACCTGAGCTTGATGAATCAAAGAAGTTTGTACCTGCAATATACATTTCAAGTCTAACTCCTGATCCATCGTCAGCATCATTACCAACTAAAAGAGTGTCTGAATAAGAGCTTGTTCCTGGTCTAACATTATCAAATGCTAAATCTCCATCAATAGTTAAAGCTATTATAGGATTAAGATACCAGTATTCATTTTCATCCATTGTTCCACTTAAACCATCTAAGTCAGTTGCTTCAACAGTTAACCAAGCTTCACCATACATTGTTGGTTCAACAGTTAAAGTACATTCATAGTATTTCATTACTAAAGGATTAAAGTCAGTAACTTTTTCTTCATCAATTCTTGCATTACAAGAATTATCTATTCCTGTTTTGTCTATTGGAACACAGTTAACTTCTATTGGATTATTTTCTCCTTGGTTTTCATAACCAACAGTTGCAAAAACATCTTCAATTTTGTTGATTCCGTTTTTATCCATTACAAGAACTTTCCATTTTATGCTTTCGCCTTCAAAAGCATAGTTTTGTTGTCTTTCTGTTAAACATGAACCTGGTGTTGTTCCAGGTTGCACTGGATCATCACAAACAGCTCTTGAATCACACATCCAAACTAAAGGAGCAAAGTCCTCTGTAGTTATGTCTGGTGTTATACTCTCTGATGCATCTGCAGCCAATACAAATGGGATTACAGAACATACTAACAAAGCCATTACTAATAAACTATATAGTTTTTTCATTATCTTTTTATTTACCTCCTTTCAATCCATTTAAGGTTAAATATGAAAACAAAGTTAAATGTGAAAACAAGGTTAACTGCGAGATAGATAAAGTTTTCAGAACATTACCATTTTTTTTCTTATTCATAAGTTACAATTATATAAAATTCTTTATAAATAAAATTAAGATTAAAAGTATATTTTTTCTTTGTCTATATGAGAAAATAGATACCATAAAGTATATGGTTTGTTATTACTTTTTTTCAATGAAAATGAAATTTGATAAAAATTTATTTTTTATCCAAAGTTAATATCAGACCACAAATCATATAATCTTACTTTAACTTTTTTTTCTTGAAAATATTTTTTAAGCTCACTCACATGCCCTATAGGGACAAGCAAACTTCCCTTACCTACTTTTATAGCTTTAATTTTTCTGCTCATTCCAGAGTACTCTTTTTTTCCTGTCTTAAACCCAAATAATTTTCTGAATATAGCAATTCTCTTTTTATCTGGTTTTATATTTTCAAAAGAGAATAACACATATTGATTAATTTTTTCTGCTTCTGCTTTATACTTGCCGTATAAAATAATCCCTGTATTAATTATGCTTCTTTTGAGGTCTTCCCACTCCTTGCTGTCTAATCTACCAGTAATACAAGAAATTGTGTTTTTTATTCCTTTTAATTCCCATTCTCTGAATTTTTTTGTTTTGTAATAATTATCAACTATTTTATTTATTTTTTTCTCGCTTTCTTCTGTGTCTATAAATAAATCAACATCTGACTTTTCATCAAAATCTCCTCTTGAAATTGAGCCATGCAGGATAATTCTATCTATATTATTTGTCTTAGACATAAGATACGAAACAAAATCCAATGCATATGCAACCATCTCATTTCTCTGTAACATTTTTGCCTTCCATATTTTTAAGATTTTCATTTATTAATTCCCTTAACCTTTGAAAATTTATTATCATTTTCTCAATTCTCTTTTTAGGTTTTCTCTTTCCATAACAGATAACATTTCTTTCCAATTCAATGCTTTTCATTAATTCAAGAATCTTATCTTTTTCTGGGAATTTAGGGGGGATTTTCTTCTCAATCAAGGTTTTATTTTTAAAAATTCTATGGTCAAATTGGTCTCCTGAGCCCTCTAACAAATGCAGTTTGTGAAGGAAAATCACAAATAATTCAACTGAACCCTGAGAAACATTATAACCAACATTCCTTTGGTTTTCTTCTAAGCCCTCTTCTATAAATTTATTTAAATTTGTTAAATGTTCTTTGTAAGCTTTTTCATGCTCTTCTATTTTCATCTTATCATTTTTCTTTTATTACTTTTGTAATTATATTATATTACAAATGTAACAACCTATTTAAATCTTTCGCTTTTACATTTGTAACAATATCTTATTACTTTTGTAATATTTTTCTTTATAAGTATTGTTATAATTTAGAATATAGCTTTTTTTCACTACTTTTTTATACGAAAAAAATTTATTTGTTTTTGGGGCAGAAAACCATTATAATCTGTTTATCTCCTAAAATAAAAATGCGGGAGGTAGGATTTGAACCTACGAAGGCACTAAGCCACAGGATCTTAAGTCCTGCGCATTTGACCACTTTGCTACCCCCGCATATGTTTTTTATAATAATATAGTGTTTAAAAATATAACTAATTATTGTGATATAAAGTAAACGCTAGGTTTAAGTGAGCAATATATATAAATATAAGTTAAACATAAATTATTTATGAAAAAAACAAGAATTTATAAAGAAGATAAATCTTTTAATGTTATGAATAAGAGAGGTAGCATAAGCTTTTGGGATTTTCTTCTATGGCTCGGAGCATTATTGATCTTAGCTTGGGCTTTATTAAAAATATTTGGAGTTATTCATTCTCCTGTCTGGGTTGAGATGATACCCTTTTTAGGAGCAGGAGCTTCTTTAGTTGGTGAAGCTTATAAACTTGGCAAAATTAAGAATGGAATAGAAGAAACTGAGAGAAAAGTAGACAAATTATTAGGAATGGAAGAAAGATTTAGAAAAATAGAAAATGAACATAATCTTTGTATGGATGGAAAATTAAGTATTCATACTAACAATAAACATAGTAATAATAACTCTAATCGTCCATGGCGGCGCTAATTCTAATCAACCCTAACCATCTATTATCTCCTAAATTTTGTCCTGCTAATTTACAGGGAACTGATTTATACTAATAAGTTTTATATAGGTTTATTCGTTATAATTATTATGAAAAAGAGATTGAATAAAAGAGGACAGATTTATTTGGTTGCAGCAATAATTATTGTTATGATTCTTGCTGGAATTGCAAGTGTTAAAACATATGCTGTTGCAAAAACAGAACCAAGAAAAATCAAAGACATAAGTTCTGAATTAAAAGAAGAAACTTCAAGGATTATTGATTATGGGATTTATTCTCGTGTTAATTTGAATAATTTATTAAACAGTTTTAATCAGGAATTTTCTGAATATTTTTTAGAGAAAACAGAAGAAACAAATATTGTTTTTATTTATGGAAATAAAACTAATCTTTATAGTGTTCAATACAATGATCAATATACTGGGGCTGTTGTTGCAAATATTGGAGGAGCTTCTCCAACCTGGAGTGATTCAGAACCAATTATTAATAAAACAGATATTACTACTAAAATTCAAGATAATAAAATTAAGGTAAACCTCTTAGAAAAAGATTTTGTTTTTGATGTTGGAGAAGGAGAGGTATTTTACTTTTTGATTAGCCAACAAGCAGGTGATGAAACAATTATTGAGAAAAATTAAAACTATTAAATAACCTATCAATATTTAAAAGTTATTAGGCTAAAGAGAAGAAGAGCAAGCTTGATGAATAAGAGAATAATTATTAAGGATAAAATAGGTAATTTATAAAATATAAGGAAGAAGCAGGCAGATATAAAAAACTAAGATATTCATAACAAAACTTAAACATCAAAAATCTATGATTTTTGTGGCTTAAAAATTTCAGTGAAATTTTTAAATTTTGATAAGATATCAGATAATAAGTATAAAAAAGAGGTTAAATAATATATCAAGTCTTATAAAATAATGAGCAAGGGTGATTGAGAATAAGCTTTGAACAAAAGAACATAGATTAATAAAACAAACATCATTAATAATAAGATAAATAATTTAGAAAATATAAAAAAGAGGCAAGCAGATATAAAAAGGTGAAATATGAAAATCAAAGAAAAAAACAAAAATAAGCAGGGTGTAAGTTTAATGATTTCATATGTTCTTTTAATTTTTATAACTATTTCCTTATCAATAGGAGTTTATATTTGGTTAAAAGATTATGCAACCATCACTGAAAAAATTAATTGTAAAGATGGGACTTCATTAACTATAGAAAATTATAATATTGAACGAAAAAATGATAATAATAATACTCTTAATCTTTCTATTAAAAATAATGGGCTGTTTAATGTGAGTGGGTTTTTAATAAGTGCTGGAAATGATTCAAAAAAAATTCCAATGCAATTATTAGTGGCTAAAGATCAAGTCCAGTATCAGAAAGGATATTTTGATTTTAAAGGTTTTTCTGGAGACCAAGACTTAGGGCCTGGACAAAAACAAAATGCAGTATTTAATCTTGGGGATTTAGATAAATTAGAGATAATTCAAATACAACCATATATTTTTAAAAAAAATAATATAGATAAAATATTTTGTGAACAAGCATTAATAAAACAAGTAATTTTAATTAATCCAAGCTTAATTCCAGGATTAGTTTCATGGTGGAAGTTTGATGGAAATGTTCTTGATTATGGTGTTGGAAATAATGGAAAAATTCAAGGAAATCCTGTTTATATTAGTGAGAAGTTAAATCAGGGAATGAAGTTTGATGGAATTGATGATGCTGTTAATTCTACACTAACACAGGCTAAAACTACAACCTGTTTTTGGTATAAAAATTCAACAGCCTCTTCTTGGACTCATGTAGTTAATTCTAGTGGAAGATATTTTGTTAATGGAATAATTGGAACTCCTAGTCAGTATCCTATTTATATTAATGGGGATTATGTTTATATTGGAAAAAATGCTTCAAATTTTTTCAACGGTTCAATAGATGAAGTAGCAATTTATAGTAAAGCATTAAGTGATTGGGAGATTTTACAACTTTATAATTCATATAATATAACAAGCTAACAATCTGCTTAGTAAAATATATAAACAAAAAAAGAGTTAAGACAAGATAAAGAAGATAGTTAAAACAAAAGAGATATAAATAATCTATAAAAATATAAGCTATGAAAAAGAGAAGATTAAGCTGAATAATATATAAATAAGTTTATTAGATTATCAAAAAAGAAATAAAAACAATAAATATTAAAAAAATGAGAGGAATAATAAAAAGAAAAAAAGGGGTTAGCCCAATGGTTTCAACTGTATTATTAATTATGATTGTAATCATAATTGCAATTATTATTCTTATTTGGGGGAGAGGGTGGATTAAAGAAAAATTATTAAAATTCAATAAACCAGTTGAAAATGTTTGTCCTGATGTTTCTATTAAACCTTTTGTAAACCCAGATAATAGTTATGGATTTACTAATACTGGAAATATTCCTATTTACCAAGTAGATTTGAAGATAACTGCAAGAGGAAGTTCTAGTGTAACAAGAATTGACAAATCAGCAAATCCAGGAGCTTCTGTTATTCTAGGAAATGATTATGGAGATTCTAATATTGAAGAAATTAAAATAATTCCTGTTTTATTAGGAAAAACCAGCTCTGGAAAACAAAAACAATATACTTGTCCTGAGCAAACTGCTGTTGTTGTTTGATTATTGAATATGTCAATATCTTATAAAATAATAGGGAAGAGTATGAGAATAAGCTTTGAACAAAAAACATAAATTAATAAAACAAAGATTATTAAAAAATAATTTAAAAAAGAGGTAAATAAATTAAAAAAATGATTAAAAAAAGAGGAAAACATGCGCAAAGCCAGATAGTTGGCACAGTTCTTTTAATTTTAATTACAGTAGTTGCAGCAGGATTAATTATGGCTTTTGTTGTTCCTTTTATAAAAAATAAACTTCCAGAACAAAACCAAAATTGTTTAGATGTTATTAGTAAAGTTAGAATAAGCACAGGATATACTTGTTATAGTTCTGTTAATACAAATCAATCAGTTCAAATTCACATAGATGATGTTAGAGATTCAATCAAAGGTTTTATTATAGAATTAGGAGGACCTTCTTCTAAATCTGTAAGAATTATTGAGGGGGAGAATCATCTAGGGGTTGTTATGTATGATGGATTAGAATTTGGACTTCCAAACAACACTGAAGAAAGAACCTATAATATTAGTAGTCCTCTGAAACCAGATTCTATTGCAGTTTATCCTGTATTAAAGAATAATAAACTTTGTGATGCTTCTGATACAGTAAGAGATGTTGAAAATTGTTAAAATGGAATTTAAAAAAAAACTTTTAAAATCAAAACACGCAAATTCGTGTCTTGAATTTTTATATAATAATAATTTGTTAAATTCAAAACACTCACAAGTCTGGGTTGAGACAGCAGTTTATACTTTAATTGGATTAGCTTTAATTGCAGTAATTATTACAATGGCTAATCCGCAAATTCAAAAAATAAAAGACAAAGCAATTATTGAACAAACTATTTCTGCAATGAATATACTTGATGATAAAATTTTAGAGGTTCAACAATCAGAAGGAAGAGTTGGAAAAGTTGTTTTTAAGATAGCAAAAGGAAGATTAGAGATTAATTCTATAGATAATTCAATAAAATATGTTTTTGAAGACACTAAATTAGAATTAAGTGAGCCTGGAGTTGAAATTAAACAAGGGAATATTATTCTTAAAACTGAAAAATCAGGGGCAAGGTTTAACATTATTTTATTAATGAAATATAATATAGATATTACTAATAAAAACAATGAAGAGATAAAAATATTGCAAGAAGGGGCAACACCCTATAATATCTTAATTGAGAATAAAGGCAGCTCTCTTGGGCCTGAAACCACAACACAGATTGATTTTGAGATAATCTAAGAACAAGCTTAATAAAAATCGTAAGGGGAAGAATCCCCTTAACAAGTCAACCCCTCTTAAACAATAGCTTAATAAAAGAGAAAAAACTTAAAATTTAATAAGAAATAATAAAAAAAATAATAAGGAGAAATATTAATAAGATTATGAATAATAACTTAATCTTTTGAATAAAATATAAATAATTTAATATAAATAAAACTATTGAATAATATATCAATACCTTATAAAATAATAAGAAAGAGTGATTGAGAATAAGCTTTGAACAAAAGAACATAAATTAATAAAACAAACATCATTAATTAAATTAAAAAAGAAGGAAAACAAAAAATGAAGAAAATTTTCAATTTTCAGTATTTTAAAAATCTGAGGATTTATTAAAATGAGCATAAAAATAAATCTGAATCCAACTATCCCTCCAATCCCTAATATTATAGATAAAACAAAAATTAATATTAGATATGTCCTTATTTCTCCTTATGTTAGCGTTCATATTTATTGGGATGAAAATGAAGAAGAGCTAATGTATCATGTTGAGGAGCCAATATTAGATAAACAAGAAAAAAGCTTACTTAACACATTAGAAATCAGCCTTGGAGAAATGATTAATATTAATATAATAGTTGATAAAACAACAGAATCAATGATAGAGTACATAGACAAAACTTCAAGACTACTAATTGAAGAGCTTAGCCTTCAGATAAGCGAAGATAGTTATAGAAAAATCTTTTATTATTTGTTTAGAGATTTTGCAGGATTAAATGAAATTGAACCTTTAATGAGAGATTTCTTTATTGAAGATATTGAATGCAATGGTGCTAATACCCCTCTTTATATTGTTCATAGGGTTTATAGAAATATTAAAACAAATATTCAACTTAATTCACTAGATAAACTTGCAAGTTTTGTTGAAAAGCTTGCTCAAAGATGCGGAAAATATATTTCTTATGCTTCTCCATTATTAGATGGCAGCCTGCCTGATGGTTCAAGAGTTAATGCATCTTATACTAAAGATGTAACATCAAGAGGACCTACTTTTTGTTTCAAGAAAGGCAATGTTTTAATGAGCGATGGCAGAATAAAAAAAGTTAATGAATTATTTGAAGAATCAAAGAAAAGTTTTGGCTCAAAAATTGAAGAAGAAAATGAAATTGTTGAAGTCAATGATATTAACTGCTGTGGAGTAGATGAATTAAGTTTAGAACAAAAAAATTCAAGAATAAAATCAATCATAAAACTTCCAGCTCCAGCTAAGCTTGCTAAAATACAGTTTGAAGATGGGGGAGAAATTGAAGTTACCCTTAATCATAAGTTTCATGTATCTGATGGCTCTTTAAAACTAGTAGAAGCAAAGGATCTAAAAGAGGGAATGTTAGTCCCCATGCCAAGAAAATTAGAAGTTAAAGGATACAGACAGAATATAAACACTTATTCTTTGATAAAAGATTTTTCATATTCTAAAAAAGTTTGTGTCCTGGCAAGCCCAGAAATAAGAAATCTTGTTTGTCAAGAGATTAAGAATAACCCCACAAGGCAAATACTATCTTCAAACTACAATGTTGGCGGTTCTTACTTTTACGAGATTATTAGCCGGGGAAATTCAATTTCATTTAATATTTTAGACCAGATTTGTGAAAAACAAAATAAAAATTTTGCTGATTTTGGAGATATCTCAATAAATGTTTATGGGGGAGGAACTAAAGATAAATCAAAGGCAAAGGCAATAAAAGTTCCAAAAGAGTTGGACGAAGACTTAGCATATCTGGCAGGAGCGTTGGTAAGTGATGGTCATCTTTCAAAGAGCAGTATAGATATTTCTTGTTATGAATCTGGATTTAAAGATTCAGTAAAAGATAAATTAACTAAAAAATTTGGGAGATTTGATTCATATTATCAGGATAATCGGGTTTATTTATGCAACCTATTCGCTCCTTTCTTTTTTAATAAGGTATTTAATATTCCCATTGGGAAAAAATCTAGAATAGTAGGCATCCCGGAAATTATCTTTAAATCAGATGATAAAGTAGTCTCTTCTTTTATTAAGGGATTATTTGATGGAGATGGCACATGCAGGGGAGGCCTTAGCTATAAAACTTATTCTCAAGATTTAGCTGAAGGATTGACTTATCTATTAGCAAGATTAGGAATATATTCTTATATCAGAAATTCTGGAGCAGAATATAGATTAAATATTCCTTCTCCTTGTTACCTTATTTATGCTCAGAAGATAGGTTTTGATAACCTTATGAAAAGGGAAGATTTAAAAGAATTAATTGAAAAACAGAAAGAGTCTAGAACTTTTATAAGGCATGATAGGATTCCCGGAGCACCTGTTTTGTCCATTATTAATAAGTTAGGCATAAATAAGAAAGAGTTATTAAAAAATTGTTCTTTTAGTTATAATCAGATATACCAATCAACTTTTTCTAGAAAATTTGCAAGAGATTTGCTAAATTATATCTTATCTAATCAGAATATTGATTCTGTTAAACAGGAAATTGAATATTTAAAATGGCTTCTTAATTGCAGACAGGAATTTGTCAGAATAGAGAGAATTGATATTGTTGAAAATAGCGAACCAGTTTATGACATTGAATTAGACCCATGCACTTTTTTTATAGCTGGAAATAAACCAATGAATATTTTTGATACAATCAGAAAATTTACAAAAGTTCCATGGACTCCAATTCAATTATTAAATATGAGAACTTTAAGCCCTGAAATGCTTGCTTATTTTTGGATTTTGCTTGATTATAAATCAAATATTTTAATTTCAGGAGGAACTGCTTCTGGAAAAACCACTTTACTTAATGCCATTGCTTTTTTTATTCCTCCAGAATCCAGAGTTGTTTCAATTGAGGACAGTGTTACAGGAGATTCTAAAATAATTATTAAAGAAAATGGAAAAATAAGGAATATTACAATAAAAGAATTTGTAGATAATAAAATAGATGCTGAAATAATGACTTTAAATAAAAAAGGAGAGATAATATTTGTTAAGCCCTCTTCTCATATAAAACATACTGTCAAAAAAGATATTTATGAAATTTTAACTCGCACAGGAAGAAAAGTTAAGGTAACTCAAGACCATTCCCTGTTCTCTTTAGGTGAAAATGGATTAATAGAAATAAAACCAACTGAATTGAAAGAGGGAAAATCATTTATAGCAGTTCCAAGAAAACTGCCTATAGAAGGAAATGAAATAAATGAGATAAACCTGATAAATTATTTAGAATATTTTGAAGATGATTTCTTGGCTGGAGAACCTGTAAAAAATATTTTTGAAAAATATAAATTAAATGATTTTAAAGTTGAAAAAGAAAAATATAGATGGTGGAAAAAACATAACTTGATTAAAATTGAAGATTTCCTAAAAATAAAATTTGATTTTTCATATGATGAGCTGAAAAAGTTAAGAATAAAAAGTAAAAATACTTCTTCAATACCAATAATTTTTAATGTAAGCGATAATTTTCTGGAGTTCTGCGGGCTATGGCTTGGAGATGGAAGTTATGATAACTACAATAAAAATTCTGTTATTTTATCTAATGCTGATGAAGAATGCAGAAATGTTTTAAAAAATGTAGCTGAATATCTTAAGGCAGGATATTCTGAGATGAATGATAATGGAGTTTCATTAAGAATACACAGCACAATATTTTATAAATTCATGAAAAATGTCCTTAAATTTGATGGATACTCAAATTCAAAAAAGATTCCTGATTTTATATTTGGACTTTCAAATGAGCAGGTAAAACATTTTATAAGAGGGTATTTTAGTGCTGACGGCTGTGCAAAAAAAGGAGAAGTTTCTTGTGCATCCCAAAGTATAAATCTTCTTGAGACTTTGCAGACATTGTTTCTAAGATTTGGGATAATTTCAAGAATCAATGATTTTGACAGAAAAGATAAATGTATTAATATGTCAATTTCTGATTCTATTAATGTTAGCAAATTTATGGATATTGGATTTCTGCAAGAAAGAAAAAATGAGAGAATAAGAGAAATATTAAGCAAAAAAGCTCATCACACTTGTTCAGATATAGTCCCTTTAAGCATAAGCCAGCTAAAAGAGGTTGATAGAAATAAGATATTATCGTGGCCTTATTTGCAGGGGATGCAAAATATTGGAAGAGATTACCTACAGAAAATAGCAATACCTGGCTCATTAGTTAATGATTTGTCACATTCAGATATATTCTGGGATAGAGTTAAGAAAATAAATAAGATAGAATCTGAAGAAACAGAAGTTTTTGACTTAAGTATATCAAATCATGAGAAATTTATTGTTAATAATATATTTGTTCATAATACCCGTGAATTAAATATTCCAAGAGAAAACTGGCTTCCAAGTGTTACAAGAACTTCTTTAGGGATAGGAAAAGTTGGTGAGGTTGATTTATTTAGTTTATTAAAAAATTCATTCAGACAAAATCCTGATTATGTAATTGTTGGAGAAGTAAGAGGTAAAGAAGCTTTTGTATTATTCCAAGGAATGGCTTCAGGGCATTCTTCGATTAGCACTATGCATGCAGATTCTATAGACACTCTTGTAAAAAGATTAGAGACCCCCCCAATAGAACTTTCCCCAACTCTGCTTAATACATTAGATTGTGTTGCAATTATGACTCATGCAATTGTTAATAAACAGGAAACAAGAAAATTAAGAGAGATTATTGAAGTAGTTAATGTAGACAGTGCTGGAACCACAATTACAAATACTCCTTTTATCTGGAATCCAAAAGAAGATATTTTTTATTTTAAAAAAGACAGCAAGGTTTTTGAAAAAATATCTAAAAGACACGGGTTAGCATTAGATTGGTTAAATAAAGAGTTTGATTTTAGGGCAAGTTTATTATATGAGCTACAAAGAAGGCAGATTTTTGATTTTAATCAAACTCAAAAGATAATAAATGAGTATCATAAAAACCCTATTGCAGTTCTGCAGGCATTTGGATTATTAGAAGGATAAAGCATTGATGTATTAACTAGTTTTGGAAGTATAAATTTTCTTCACAACACCCCTTCTTAATCCTAAGCTATCAGCCCATTTTGCATAAGCATTCCAGCCCTGAAAACTTTCAAGCATTTTATCTTTGTTAATCTCCCCTTTCTTATATTGCTCTATCTTAAACAATATTTTTCTTATATTCCTCTTTCTTACTAATTTATAATACCAATAATTCCTAAAGCCAACAAAATCAATTCCTCTTGAAAGAGAGATTATTTTTGATTTTTCTGGATGAATCTCAATCTTTAACTTATCTCTTAAAAATTTATCAATTTCCTGCTTCCAAATCTTAAGATGTTCCCGCGAAGAATTCAAAATGACAAAATCATCAACATATCTTATGTAATATTTTGCTTTTAATTCATGCTTAACAAAATAATCTAATTCATTTAAGTAAACGTTAGCAAAAAATTGTGAGGTTAGGTTGCCAAGAGGCATGCCTTTTTCAATAAAGCCATTGACAAGTATTTGATTTATTAACCAAATAACCTTTTCATCTTTTATTTTTCTTTTGATTATTGTTAGTAAAATATTATGGTTGACTTCTTGAAAATAATGTTTTATATCTGCTTTTAAGCAATATCCTTTAATTTGATTATTATTAAACCATCCATTAATTTTTCCATTTCTTGAAACTTTTCTTACAAATTGCTCAAATCTTTTTATTGCAAACAAATTTCCCTTGCCTTTTCTATTCGCACATGAATCATAAATAAATTCTTTATCAAAAATTGGTTCAATTACTCTAACAAGAGCATAATGAACAATCCTGTCTAGAAATGCAGATTTTGAAATTCTGCGAGTTTTAGGGTCTCGCAAAATAAAAGTTACAAGAGGTATAGGCATATAAGTTTGATTTTTCAGTTCTTCTTGCAATTTCAATAAATTTTCTCTTAAATTGCTTTCAAATTCAATAACATAATCTTTCTTTGTCTTTCCCCTGCGGGCTTTTCTCCAAGCAAGAATTAAATTATCCAAAGAATAAATTTTCTCATAAAAATTTTTGTAAGTTTTCATATTAAAATAAGTCTTAGGAGTAAGGGCTATTTCAAAAGCATGGCTCCTGTTGTTGTCATCAAAGTTGTTGCCATTGAACCTAAGCCTGTCATCATTCTCGTTAACAGCAGACACCATGTAGCCTGTTAATTAAAAGTAAATCACCAAAGCTTCATATTTCAGAGCATCTCAAAGCTCATGAGAGTTTGAGAGACAGAAAATTTTATTTTCTGTAAGCTTACTTAATGTTGCTTTTGAATTTTATGACTTTTCAAAAACTGAAAAGTGCTATTAATAGGCATGTAGCCCTAGCTCATTGGCCTTGCCTCACTAAGACAAGAATAATTAAAATAAATAATTAATAAAGCTTCTTAAAAAAATTTTGCGAGTGGCTTCGCCACTTACTTTAATACCCCAAAAGCATGGCCCCTGCCGCTGCCACCAAAGTCGTCGCCACTGAACCTAAGCCTGTCATCACCCCCGTCAACAGCAGACACCCTTTGTTCAGGTGCTTGTCCTTCCTGAACTTTAACACCATAAATATAAGGGTTACTCTCAAATTCAGCAGAAACTTCTCCAAGTTTTTCAGCTCCTTCTTGTCCACAACTTGCAATTATAACTCCATCTTTTGCAAAAGATTCAGGAGTGTGTTCTCCTAATCTATAAGTTTCTTTTGGAGCAAATCTTACTCTTCCATCTCCACTAAATCTAATCCCATTAATTTCCTTCCCACCTTTAAGCATTCTTTCTAACTCATTAATATCTAAGGGTTGGCTTCTTCCTATTGCCTCTAAATCCTGAAAAACATAAACTCCATTTCCATCCCATAAATTTCTATTATAAATCCATAACCAATTACTTTCCGTTATATCTCTAACCTTCTTAAATTCTGGCTCATCTTTAATCTCACTATTGCAATAAGCAGGATGAAGTAAAGAAGCAGTATAATCTCCTATTGGAACTTTTAGATTTTTGCTTAAAATATCTTTTCCAACTTTTATATAAGTATTAGAACCAAATGCAGGAGAAGCAAATGCTATTTCACTAGCATTATAAGGAACCAAAAGTTTAGCTTCAGGTGTCCAAACTTTTTCTATTCTTTCTACTCTGGGGTTATATGTTTTAGTTTGAGTTTCACTTTGATTTGTCATAATTTCTATAGAAAATCAATATTTATAAGTCTTTCTATTTTGTTGTATTTTTTTAGTAGTTACTGCTTTAATAAGCAATAAACTCAAACCATAACAGAATAGATAAAGTCCTTTTAAAAAGGCTTGATTTAATTTATAATGTAAGTTTAACTTAATAAATCTTTTCTTTAAAACTAATCATATCTGTTATAATACAGACTCAAACCAAGACTTTAACAACCAATATCTTTATAAATCCTAGTTACTTATAGTTACTTAGAGTTATTTATAGTAACTAATAAAAGGGATTGAAGATATAATGGCTGATGTAGTAAAAATAGATGAAGAGTTATTAAAAAAAGTGAATAAATTAATTAAAGAAAGTTCTATGAAAATTAAATATTCTAATGCAAAACAGTTTGTGAATATTGCGGTTTTGGAAAAATTAGAAAAGGATGATTTAAAATGATGAAAATTTACAATTTTCAGTATTTCAAACTCCTGAGGGAGATTTAAAATGATGGATTTAATACAATTACAGCTTTTAGCTCAATTAATAGACAGCATGGATATGGCTGCAGATGAATTAGGGAAAGCCTATGAGAAAAAAGACAGCGAAAGATTTTATAATGCTAAAAAAACTGTTCTTGGATTTCAAAAAGAAATTTCAAAACAAATAAAATGAAAATAATAACAATATCAATAATTTGTAAAACAAAAAAAGAGGGCAAACTTAAATCAGAACATATGAATAACTTAAACAAGAATATCAGTATCTTATTAAAACATGAGCTATAAAGAACATAAAATTAAACAGATAATCATTAATAAAAGCGTCTTTTTTCAAAACCAGAGAAAATCAAAAAGATTTTCTTGGCCAAGAAAACCATAAAAGTTTTCTTTGGAAAGATGCAGACAAAAAATTTAGAGACTAAAAAATGACATTTGATGAATTAAAACAAAACATTCAAAGAATTAAAGAGATAGTTAGAGAAATGTATATTTTTACAAATCAATTAGAGATTATTGAAAGACTTGAAAGAGATAAAGACATTCTTATTAATTTTCAGGAAAAAAATCTCTTAAGTATTACAATAGTTTCTTTAGGGGTGCAATTGAATATTTTAAATAATTCTATTCCTGACCTAGTTGAAGGCATTGGTTTTTTTCAAAAACTTTCAACAGACAATAAAAAAATACTTCCTGCTAAAATACCTGAAAAAAATCTTGTGAAAGTAAAATATAAGACAGAAGAAACAGAACCTTCTGTCTCTCTTACTATTGGAGAAAAAGACAGGCAATTATTTTTAGAAAACCTGAGTGCAAGCAATCTTTCTATTAATCGGCTTAAGAAAAAATATGGCATTGAAAGGCCTATTTCTGGATTTGGCAAGCCTAGTTTTTATGCGACTTTATCTAATCGTTATTTCAGAAAAATTTCAAATAAATTATTGTTGGGTGGAAAATTAGAAAAATTAAATGCAGATTTAAGAAAAATGAATTCTCCTTATGTTGTAGGAACTTATGCATCTATGATTTTGTTCACTATGTCTATTGTGGCTGTATTAAGTTTTTTATTATTTATAGTTTTACTATTTTTTAATATTGGATTTACTTTTCCTTTTTTTAGCATAGTTAAAGAGTCAATTCTTTTTAGAGCTGTAAAAGTCTTTTGGATTATATTCGCTATTCCTATTTTTACTGGGATTTTAATGTATTTTTATCCACAAAGTGAGAGCAAGAATATTGGAGCAAAAATAGACCAAGAACTTCCTTTTGTTTCAATACATATGTCTGCAATAGCAACTTCTGGTGTTGAACCTGTAAGTATTTTTAAAGTCATTATAAAAAATGAAGAATATAAGTATTCAAGATTAGAATTTAGAAAGCTGTTAAATTTAATAAATTTTCATGGTTTTGATTTAGTTAGTGCCTTAAAAAAAGTTTCAAATTCTTCTCCCTCTGCTAAATTAAGAGAATTATTAGATGGCTTAGCTACAACAATAACTTCAGGAGGGGATTTGCATGAATTTTTAGAAAAACATGCAGATACATTATTATTTGATTATAGAATAGAAAGAGAAAAATATACTAAAACTGCTGAAACATTTATGGATATTTATATTAGTATTGTTATTGCAGCACCAATGATTTTACTAATGCTTTTTGTTATTATGGGGAGTACTGGAATGTATTTTATGGGGTTAACAACAAATATTATGAGTATTTTAATTATTTTAATCATCACTGCATTAAATATTGGGTTTTTAGTTTTTTTAAGATTAAAACAACCATTGTTTTAAAATGAAAGAAGAAGAAAAATAAAAATGGAAACAAAAAATATAATAAAAATAATAATAAAAAAATTGAATCTAAACAAGACAAAAATAGTTTCATTAATAGTTGCTTTTGTCATTGCAGTATTGGCTATTCTTTTATTAAAGAATAATGATATTCTTTATTTTGTTTTAGGTATTTCTTTTATTATAGCAATTCTGCCTTTTGTTATTTCAATAGTCTTAGAAACAGGAGCTGAAAGAGAAAAAGAAGAAATGTTTTTAGAGTTTTCAAAAGATTTAGTAGAAAATGTTAAGGCAGGAACTCCGATTAGTAAAAGTATTTTGAATATAAGAAAAAAAGATTATGGAAAATTAAATCCTCATATTAACAAGCTTGCTAACCAAATTTCCTTAGGAATTCCAGTTAAAACAGCATTTGAAACTTTTGCAAGAGATAATTCAAATAATACTATTACTCGTGCTGTTACAATTATCAGTGAATCTGAAAAAGCAGGCGGAAGAATAGATGATATTTTAGAGGCAGTTGTTATGTCTGTTTCACAAGTTGAAAAATTAAAAAAAGAAAGAAGAGCTGCAATGTATAGTCTAGTTGTACAAGGATATATTATATTTATGATTTTTATTATTATAACTTTAGTTATGCAGTTTAAAATTCTGCCTATTGCAACTGGATTAGGCAGTGCTGGAATTAGTGGCAGCGGAGGGCTTTCTGAATTTGGTTTTGGAGGCACAGGGAGTATTGCTTCTACTGATGAATTAGTAAGGCCATTTATATGGCTTTTATTAGTCCAGGGGTTTTTTGTTGGATTAGTAATAGGAAAGCTTTCTGAAGGAAAAATTAAAGCAGGATTAAAACATTCGTTTATATTAATGTCATTATCAATATTAATTCATACTGGAGCAAAATTATTCATAGGAGGTTTATCTGCTGCCGGATGATTAAAAAATAAAATAAAAAGAGTAAACTAAAAAAAATAATATATTATAAAATAAAAAGTAAGGGCAATTAAGAATAAGCTTTGAATAAAAGAATATAAATTAATAGAATAAACTTAAGCTAAAAAGATAAGAGAAAAAATGTCATACTCCCATACCCTAAAGGGTAGGGTATCTTAACGAAACATGGTAAAAAAAATTTATAATTATATCGGAATAGGTTTTTGGGTAGGGGGTGGTGTTTATAGTCTAATAAATATGATTCTAAATTATAAACATGCTGTTCAGGATAATATTTTATTTTATAACTATTTGATAACAGGAGTTGCTGTTATTGGTTTAATTTTAAATATAATCTTAATTAAAAGAAAGGGAGGTCGCAATTCCTCCCAAGCCTAAAGACTTGGGTATCCTGCCTAATTTTATATGAAAAATAATTTAAAACACACAAAGTCAAAACAGGCGAACTCGCATTTTGAATTTCAATTTAATAAAATGAATATATTACCAAAATCAAAACGCTCGCAAGGGCATATTGAAGTTATGCTGTCTTTTACAATATTTGTTGGATTTTTATTATTTATATTTATATTTCTAAATCCTTTTGCTAAAACAAAGTCAGACCAAGTTATAAATAATGTTCAAGAATCAATAATAAATGAAATTAGTGGGGAGATTGGAAAGCTAAGTATTGTTGTAAATAGAACTACTGATTGTTATAATAAATCTAAAGTTACTCTTTATGGAAGTAAGTTTATAGAAAAAACCGATATTAACCCTAGAAAATATACTATTTATTATAATGATATTTTTGGGGCTGGAATTGACCCTAGTTGCTCTGCTGAATCAGGAAGAAATTATTCTATTGGAACATATTCTAAAGAAAAAATAATTATTTATGAAAAAATTCAAGAATTAAAGACAAATTATACAAACAATTATGAAGGTTTAAAAACTTCATTAGGTATATTAAATGAGTTTGTATTCGAATTAAAAAGAATAGATGGAGGTGTTGAAATAGGTGTAAATAAAAATATTCCTGTTGGAATTGAGGTTGAAGCAGCTAATATTCCAATGAGAGTTATTAATTCAAAGGGGAATATTTCAGAATATATACTAAATATAAAAACATGGTAAGATTAATATAAAAATAGTTTAATAATTTAAAGATAATTCGATATTCATATTATTATATGGAAAAGAAAGAAAATAAGATTATCTGTCCAGATTGCGGAGATATCATGTCTATAAAAAAAGAAGTAAGTTTTGAAGAAGCTGCATATAAAGTGGGAGAGAAAAATTTTGAAGCTTTATGGAAATCAAACAAGAAAGAATTTAAGCAAATGAACAAAAAGGAATTAGCTAAAATAATGTTCAAATATGGAATTGAACATGTAATAACTGGAATATATGCAATCACTAACAAAAATAAAAACCTATAGATTATATACTATAGATTATTAAAAAAACTGATAATGTCAAAAGCTAGATAAAGTGAGATTGAGTAGCTTACTCTTCTCATCTGCAAAGCTAAAATCGTTTAACAAACATCAAAAATCTGAAGATTTTTGTGGCTTAAAAATTTCCGTAGAAATTTTTAAATTACTGAAAAAAATAGAAAAACAAAAAATAGAACAAAGAATAAATAAAAAAATGAGGAAAATAAAAATTAATAGAAAGGCATGGTTAAGAATTTTAGAGGCATTTTTAGCAGTTATAATTGTATTAAGTGCTGTTTTGACAATAATGGCAAAACAAAAACCAAAAACAGATATTAGTGAAGAAGTTTATGAAAAACAAAGGCAGGTTCTTGATATAATAAGCAAGAATAATGATTTAAGAAATGATATTTTAATGCAAGATAATACAAGAATTAATAATATAATTTCTAATTTAATCCCAGGAAACTGGAATTATTCAACAAATATTTGCAATATTAGTTTAATATGTCATAATCCTAAGCAAGTTCATGAAACAGAGGTTTATACTACTGAAATTATAATAACTTCAAATTTAACAAAATATGCACCTAAAAAACTAAGGTTTTTTGTTTGGGCTAAATAATAAATCTTTTAGAAAAAGATTTATGATCAAAATTAACTTTTGATGCCAAAAGTTAAGTCAAAAGCAAAAAAAAAGATAAACAAAAAGAAAAATAAAAGCAAAAAAAAAGATAAACAACAAAAAAAATAAAATCAAAAAAGAAAAAAATGAGAAACAAGAAAGAGCAAAGATTAATAATTTATAAAAATAAAAGAGGTGCAGATAAGAAATTAAGATATTTAGAACAGGGCTTGAAAAATTGAAATATTATTGAAATAACAAAAAAAATAAAATGAAAACAGAAACTAAAAATTCAATAAAAGGAATATTTATAATTGGAATAATAATTTTTTTAATTTGGATTGTTTCTGCTGAATTTGGAGAAACACATGTAGAATTTTCCCTTGCTACTGCACAACCTTCATGCCAGTTTAATGCTGAAGGAGATGTTTCTTACTGGGTTTGGTGGGAAACTAATCCTATCCCCCCGCCTGATGGGTTTTTGCACAGAGATGAAGTTGGATTTCCAATTTCTACAATTCCTCCTGTTAAGGTTAGTTGTTATCTTGAAGGAGGATGGCCTTCACAGGGTTGTTGTCCTGATGATATACAATGCAATCCTCCTACTAGTCCTGTTCCTGTTGATATTCGCGATCAATGTTATGGTTTTGCTCCTAAGGTTTGTTCTGATTATAATGAATATTCTAATCCTGAAGCATATTGCAAAGCATTTAATATTAATACTGCAATAAGAAGTGTAGAATATTTTACAGGTATACCTGAAATTTGTAGTGGTGATTATTCTGTTCCTGTAGCTGATGGAACTATCTTCGGGCAAACAGGTTGCAATCAATATACATCCAATTGCAGGTGTTACTGGGATTCTGCTAATAATGAATGTAAATCTACAAGCACTAATTATGTTTTTTGTGATAGTGGAGGCAATTATACAGGAAATTGTACACAAGGGGGGGTAATTAAAGATAATCAATGTATTGAAAAAGGACTTATAACTTATATTTGGCAAGCTATATGGAATATGAGTGGAACACCGACCCCGAGCCAAGATGATATAATTGCTGCAAAACCCACTTATTGTAATCCTGGGACAAAGACTTTTAGCTGTAATATGGTAAAACTAACTGTCTTTACTTTTATGAATGTTTTATTATGTATTTTAATTGTAGTGATTATTTATTATTATAAAATCGTAAGGGGTCGTAGGGAAACTACGTTTCCCTAACAAGTCACCTTTCCTTATGGAACACAAGTCAACCCCTCTTAATTGATAAAAAGAAAAATAAACATAAAAGATAATTTAAAAATTTCAAAAGAAATTTTTAAGCTTCAGAAACTTAGAGTTTCTGAGAGTTGTCAGAATTTAAAAAATTCTGAAACCACAAAAATCTAAAGATTTTTGATGTTTATAAAATAATAAGAAAGAGTGATGAGAATAAAATTTGGATAAAAGAATATAAAATAATAAAAAAATATCATTAATAAAAGCATCTTTTTTCAAAACCAAAGAAAATCAAAAAGATTTTCTTGGCCAAGAAAACCATAAAAGTTTTCTTTGGAAAGATGCAGACAAAAAATTTAGATACTAAAAATAAATATAAAAAATGAGAAACATAAAAAGAAATTATTTTATTTTAAGCATTACTTTTGTTATAATAATTTTATTTATTAATTTTGTTATAGCAGAATTTACATTAGGAAATCCTGCTTCAGACATTCAAAAAACTTATGAACAAGGAGAAGTTGTAAAAGGTTGGGTTAATATTAGTTTTAAAAATCAAGATGTTGTTTCTTTATTAAGTGGTTTTGGTAAGAGTGTAAATCTTTTGAGTTTTTTAGAGGCAACAGGAGCTTCTTATTCTTGTTTTCCTGCAGATTGTGAAGATTCTTATGCTTCTTCTTCTAGCGGAGGGGTTGAAAAAACACTTAATTTTGTAACAGGAGATGAAAAATTAGTTGGAATTAGATTAACTGGCCAGGTTGATAGTGTTGATAGTCTTGTTTTTAATGTTTCTCTTTTAGGTTCTGATGGTGCTTGTTCAATTCCTCTTAAAATAGATGTTAAAAATGATGATTTATTTGAATGGCAAGCTGGAGAGATTTCAAATGAATTGTGCGTGATAGGTGCTCCGTATGGATGTTATAATGAAGGAGATTATACTGGCGAGACTTTTTTAATCACTGAAAATACTTATTGTGCAAAAACAAAAGTTAATTCTGGAAAGAAATTTAAAATTGGAGCAGATGTTTTAGCAGAAACTGGTAAGGGCGGTAATGTTGATTTTAAAATGGAACTTAATTCTGGATTAGAAACTCAGGAATGCACTGCTTTTGCAAATACTAGCAGCAGCATTAGTTGTGATGTTGAATTAGATGAAGGAATTGTAAAAGAAACAGAATTAGAAATTTGCATTAGTGTTTATGGTGATGTTGATAATGGAAAATATAAAATAAAATATGAAAATGTAAATTCGTGCGGGTCTGCTGGAACAGGAAAATATGATTTTCCTATTTTTATATATCCTTTTAAATATTCTAAAGTAAATAATTTTATTTTTAATCAAAATCTAGTTGATGAAGAAGGAAGTGCAATAGATTTAGGGTTAGAAATCTCAAATTATATCTCTGACAAATATAAAGGAAACTGCAATCCAGAATGTATTATTCCTATAAGTTTTCATTCTGGAGAAACTCAAGATATTATTCTTTCAAACTTAGAATTAATTTATACAGTTGGTGGTTCTAAAGCTGAAACAAAGATTTATGATATTACTAAAAGCGGGGTTTTAATTAATTCTGGTTTTCAAAAATTAGACTTAACTAAGGCAAACTTTATTACTCCATTTATTACTGGAGAAGGAGAATTTGTTTTAGGATTAGGAAATCAAGAAATCTTAAGAGAGATTATTAATATTTTATCAATCCCAAGAATAATTGGTCTTGAACCTAATAGGGCTGCAGCATTGGTTCCAACTAATTTTATTGTTCACTTGTCAGAACCTCAAGATGATTTAACATATATTTGGGACTTTGGAGATAACAGCATTAAAGAAATAAGCGATACAAACCAAATGAAACATATTTATACTGATACAGGAGATTATTCAATCCAGGTAACTGTAAGAAGTAGTGCTGGAAATTCATCAAGAACTTTTCCAGTAAAAGTAATTCCTCCTGAAGAAGCTATTTTAGAAATTTTAACAAAAGATAAAGAAAAAATTATTGCTCTTAAGAGTCAAGTAAATGATCTTCCTGAATGGATTAGAGTAGAAATTAAAAGAATTTTAGATATAGACAGTATGGAAGAAGAGATTAGGGCTTATGAAGAGCAATATGAAAGAGCATTTAATGAAGACTCATATGTAAATCTTATGAAAACTTTATTAGAATTTAAAGTTCCTTCTAGTTTAACAACTAGCCAGCAAATTCCAAATGGAGCTTTATTTTTAAGTAAAGAACAATTAAATTTAGATATTTTAGAGAGTCTTGGTGCAGGCAAAATAGATGAAGAACAGGATTATGATACTATAATTAATACTTGGTTAGCCCTATCTTTAGAAGCATCTATAGAATTTAAAACATATGCATTAGAGTATGATGGAGTAAAAGAAGATTTTATTTCTTATATTAAAGTTACTTTAACACCTAATGAAAATCTTGAAGCAGTATATTTTATTGTTAATGGAGATCCTAATGAAATTATTTTTAGTGATGAATCTAATACTAAAGCTATTGGAGAAAAAGCAAAGGCTATTATTTTCAATGACTTGGCTGAAACAAAAACGATTGAGTTTTTATATCCTGGAAGTGTTGAAATAGGAAATTTTCCAATTTATATTGCCCCTGAATTTAAAAATTTAGATTTTGGAATTACACCAGGAATTTGTAACTTTAATAATATTTGTGAAAAAGAACTTAAAGAAAATTATAAAAATTGTAGGAATGATTGTAAACCTTATTTATTAATATTTCTTTTTTTAACTGGATTGTTTTGTGCTTTTTTAATTATTTATATTGCACTGCAAGAATGGTATAAAAGACATTATGAATCTAAATTATTCCCTGATAAAAACCAATTGTTTAATTTAATTAATTTCATAAATAATTCCTTAAATCAAGGGATTAAAAGATCAACTATATTTAGTAATCTTAAAGATTTAGACTGGAGTGAAGAGCAATTAAAATATGCATGGAATAAGTTTAATGGGAAAAGAACTGGTATGTGGGAAATTCCTGTGTTCAAATGGGTTGAAAATAGACAAGTTAAAAGAGAACTTGAAAAAAGACAGAATATCCCTATTCAAAAACCTACTGAAATGATAGAAAGAGCTCCTACACGACTTAGAAAACCTAGCAGACCAATTCCTGCAAAAGAGGTTTTTAGACAACCTGGTAGACAAAACTTAAGGAGATTGAGATATAGATAAAGAAACATAGAAACCTTAATAAATATAAATTTGCTTTTTAAAAAAAGATAAGTTTGAACAAAGAATATAAATTAATAAAATAAAAAACTTAAACCTTAATAAGAGATAATAAATATAAAACAAAAATAATAAGGAGAAATATTAATAAGATTATGAATAATAACTTAATCTCTTGAATAAAATATAAATCAGTCTATTAAATTATAAAAAGAGTAAATTAATACAAAAAATGGCTATAAAAATACTAAGGAATTTTACAAGGAGGTTATTTGCTCTTTTTTTTAAAAAAAGAAAAGATATTAGTCTTGGATTTTATGGGCCTCCAAATGTAGGAAAAACAAGTTTAGCTAATCGAATTTGTAAAGACTGGACTGGAGAAGAAATAGGAAAAGTTAGTAGTATTCCTCATGAAACAAGACATGTGCAATTTAAAGAAGAAGTTGAAATTAAATATAAAGAAAGAGGTTTAAAATTTAAATTGATTGATACTCCTGGAATTGCTACAAAAATTGATTATGAAGATTTTATGAGGGCTAAATTAAAGAAAAAAGAAGCTCAGCAAAGAGCTAAAGAAGCTACTCAAGGAGTTGTTGAAGCAATTAAGTGGCTTGATGATATGGATGCAGTAGTAATTGTTTTAGATGCTACTCAGAATCCTTATTCACAAGTGAACATTACTATTGTTGGAAATTTAGTTGCAAGAAAAATTCCTGTTTTAATTATTGCTAATAAAATAGATTTGAAAAAAGCAGATGTGAAAAGAGTAGAAGCTGCTTTTCCAGAATATGAAGTTGTTGGAATTTCAGCTAAAAAAGGAAAAAATATGGATGAATTTTATGAATCTTTATTTAAATTAGCTAAAAAAACTTAAAAAAATATTTAATAACAAATAAATTATATCCATAATACAAAATTAAGATTGAGCAAGATAGCAAGGGGATATAAAAAAGAAGGTTTAAAAACAAAACATACTAATATAAAAGATATATCAGAAAATATAAAAAAAGAGTAAAAATGGGGAAAAAGAAAACATCTAAAAGAATTAAGGGGTTAACATTACATTTTATGCCTTATTCTGAAATTGCAAACCTAGATTCTGTTGGAAGAATTAAAAAATTATTAAAAATAATTTTTAATCATAAAGTTGTGGTTTTGCAAGGCAGACTTACACCTGAAGAAGAAACTAGGTTAATTGAGGATACTATGATTATGATTGGAAATATTAAAGGGTTTAAAGGAATAGAATTAGCTGTGATAGAACAAGGAAATGATTTAACTCCTATGCAAAAATTCAGATTTGGTATTGCAAAAGCTATTACAGGGCAGCAAAATGCTCTTACTATTATTGGGCCTGCAACAATTGTCAAAGAAATGAAAAAAGACCCTAAAAAATTAGAAGTTATGATGAGATAGAGTTTTTATCCAATAAATATTTATATAGTGTTCTCCTTTGTTATTTATTATGCCAATGCCCTCTCACAATCTATTAATTAAATTGAAAAAGATACTTAAATTGTAAAATGCCACACCAGTGTACTCAATGTGGGAAAATATATTCAGATGTTTCTGAAGAAATATTAACTGGGTGTAGTTGTGGCACTAGGTTTTTTTATTATATCAGACAAGAAAGATTAGATGAGATTGAACAAGGCAAAACTAGTGAAGTTCAAGATACAATAAAAGAATTAGATAAAACAGACAAGGTTAAGATTGAAAAAGAGATTAGAGAAATAACAGGAGTAGAAGAACCAGAAATCCCAGTCATATTGGATCTTGAGTCTATAAAGGTAATTGGTCCAGGCAAGTTTGAAATTGATGTTGTAAACTTATTTAATAAAAAAAGACCTTTAATTTACAAGCTTGGGGAAGGAAAATATATTATTGACCTAGCTTCAACACTTAAGGCAAATACTGAAGAAATTGATAGGAAAATCAAGGATCAAGATGCATTATAAATCATATTAACTCTAAAATGAATATTAAAACAGAATATATCCTCTGCTTAAAAGAATTTTGTAAGATTTATGATTTTTTAGAAAAAAAAGAAATTAAATCAATAGAAAAATTAGAATCTTTATGGAGAAAACAAAGATACTGTCTATTTATCATGATATAAATTTTTTTTTCGAGGTTTTAACTTTTTTTTAATGCTTACAATAATACTTTTATTATTTTATTTTTAGATTGATATTAATAATCTATAATTATACCGCTTCGGAAAAATTGAGCAAGAGGAACTTTTTGGGAAGACAAATTAAATCAGCCGAGCCAAAGGTAAGGTTCCTAAATAAATATATTCCTAAGAACTATACCCATATCTCTTTAACTTGACAGTATCGGGTTACTAAACTAAAAAATTACTTTTCATAAAGAGCAGATAAATGAGGAATTAATATCTTACTCCAAGTTTCAAAAGGCTCAGAATTTTGAATTAGTTCATCAAAACATTTTATTCTAAGTGAGGTAACAGACGATTCCTTTTCCTTTACCCTTCCTTCTATATGTGTTGTATAAATAAGCCCAAAATGAACTCTATCTACAGGGGCATCATATGCCATTAATGTTCCAACTAATTTTGGTTGTGAATATCTTCCTTCTATCCTAACCTCCTCCTTCATTACCTCTCTTTCTAAACATTTATTAATGTATTGAGGTCCATCCCCCCTAATAATATGTCCTCCAAAACCAAATGAGTGTTTTCCAAATAATCTTCTATCACCATAATCTTTTATATTAACTGCCCTAACATATGTAAGTATTCTTTGCCCTTGATCAAATAGTAAAACATAAGGAATTACCTGCAAAACTTCTTCATCAATTTCACAATCATAACGAGAATGAAAAAATCCTCTTTCTTCTACTTCTGTGCTTAATTTTTCAGCTACTTTTGGATCTAATAATTCAAAACCATCTTCTGTTTTTCTAAAACTCTTCAAAATTTTAGCATCATGAACTAATACATCTCTGTTGAGTTTTTTATAATCTTTTGCAGCCATCCCATAGTCAAATTCTTTAAAGTGTTTTGAAACTCTAGGTCCTGACTGATTTTGATAATGTGATCCTGTTTCTTCTTCTCCGTATAATTTATCAGGTTTTTCCCTTACTCTAAAAAATTCTAATGCACTTATTTGTCTCTCATCATCATGAGATAATGTAATTCCTCCTCTTTCGTTAATGCCGACTTCAAAAATCAAATGTCCTCTAAATCCAGGATCTACAAAACCTGCTTCATCCCAGGTTCCTCTCATTCCTGTACCGTAATGTCTTCTTAATTCAGAACTCAAATGTGGAGGAATGTTTAATATTCCTTTTGAGGCCATTAAATAACCCTCCCCACCAAATAATTTTATCTTTCCTCCTCTATTTTCAACAGGCTCAAAAAATTCTTCTGCATTATAAAATCCTGTTTTTGAAAGATCAATTGCGGTTGGGTTTCGTCTGGCTCTTAATGCAACAATGCCACTTGTATACTCCCCGCTTAAATCTAATTTAATTTCTAACCCATCATCAGTAACTATTGAATGAACAGGAACCTCATTACCATCAACTTTTCTTGAATATAATAGAGGATTTTTTCCAATTTCTTCTATTATTTCTTGTTGACTTAATGAAACATTTAACCCATTAAAAAACCTTAGTTGATTTAAAGCAAGACCCGGATATATTATCATGTTAAAAGTAGTTGGTTGTACAAGTAGCCATATGTGAAGGGGTTCATCTATTTTATGCCAATGATGCATTGCATCAAAACCAGGATTATAATCTGCAATCGTCCTAACTAAAGGGAATAATCTACCTATACTACTTTTTGGAGAAGCCTTAACCCCCTCTCCATCATGTAAAGTAATTCTTTCTTCTAAAGGTATCAAATAACTAAATCCTGTTTTAATTTCAAAACCACCAGAGATACTGATTTTCTGTCTTTGTCTTTTTGGAAGACCTAACAAAGCCCTATAAACTGTTTCATGTTGTTTAGGACTAAATACTCCTTGTTCTTCGCTATCTAAAATAAAAGCCTCATTACCTATTACTGGTTCAAAAGATGATGGTTGCACTCTAGATTCGATATCATCATTTTTAAAAGAACCATTATCTTCTATTGATGGGGGTGTACCACTTATCCTTATATCTTTATTTAAAATTTTTTTCCTTATTTCTTGGGAAACAAGACAATAACCTTTTTTTTCCATATAATTTTTAATGATTATTAGTAAATTTAAATATAATTATTCTTTAAAATATCTATTTAAGAAGGAATATTGTTAAGTTATCAGGATATGAATTGTAAAAAAGATTTACAGATTCCAAAACAATTAGGTGCAGTCACTGTTTTATTAGGGGATTTCAAAGATGAGGCAGATTTTAATATTTATGATATTTATGAATTAAAAGAATTATTAGATATAATTTAAAAACTATATTCTGTTATTTATTTTATGAACATTAATAAAATTCTTAAGAAGCAAATTGAATTAATCAAGCCAAACAAAGATACTTTGAAGGGGATTAAAAAAACAAGTGATGAGTTTTGTAAAAAATTAAAAGAAAAATTAAGAAAAAAGAAAATAAAAGCAGAGGTTTTTATTGGCGGAAGCCTGGCTAAAAAAACAATTGTTAAAAAAGACAGGTATGATGTAGACATCTTTGTCAGGTTTGATAGAAAATATGGGAATGAAGAAATATCAAAACTTTTAGGAAAAATCATAGATAAAAAAGCCAAGAGGGTTCACGGTTCAAGAGATTATTATCAGCAAGTTTCAAATGGGATTATTATGGAAATAATTCCTGTTATTAAAATTAAAAACCAACAAGAAGCTCAGAATATAACTGATTTATCTTATTTTCATGTAAATTATATTAATAAAATAATAAATAAAAATAAAAAACTTGCAGATGAGATTATTTTAGCTAAGACATTTAGCCATGCACAAAATTGTTATGGAGCAGAAAGCTATGTTCATGGATTTTCAGGATATGCTCTTGAATTACTTATCTGTCATTATAGAAGTTTCTTAAAGTTTATATCTTCAATAGCTTCTCAAAAAAATATTCTAGAGAAAAATAGCTTAAGCTCTAAACATCAAAAATCTGAAGATTTTTGTGGCTTAAAAATTTCCGTAGAAATTTTTAAATCAAAGAAATCATCAATTATAGACAGGATAATAATTGATGATGCAAAATTTTACAAGAATAATGATGAAATCTTAAGAGAATTAAATGAATCAAAGATTCAAAGCCCGATAATTTTAATTGACCCTACATTTAAACAAAGAAATGCTCTTGCAGGATTAAGCAATGAAACATTCAACAAGTTTAAAAAAAATTGCAAGAAATTTCTGAAAAATCCTTCTGGTGAATTTTTTAAGTCTAAAAATATTAAAGAAGAATTAAAAAGAAAATACAAAGATGAATTAATAATACTTGAAGTTAAAACAAGCAAACAGGCTGGGGATATTGCAGGAAGCAAGAGCAAAAAATTCTTTGAATTTTTTGATAGACAATTAAAAAGAGAATTTGAGATTAAAATAAATGAATTCGATTATGATGAAAAAGAAAATCTTGCTTATTTTTTCTTTGTTATTGGAAAAAAAACTAATGAAATCATTAAAGGCCCTCCTGTAACTAATATTCATAATCTTACAAGATTTAAAAAAATCCATAAAAATGCTTTTATTAAAAATCATATTGCTTATGCTAAAATTAAGCATGATTTAAGTTTTAAAGAATTTATTCAAAGATTTAAAGCAAAGGAAAAAAATATTATAAAAGAAATGAGTGTGAAGAAAATTAGATTAGATACATTTTCTATTAAATGATAGCTCTTTTGCTAATATGCAAAATTAGGACCTACAAAAATTCTTTGCACCATAAGTTTAACTAACTCAGAAGCTAAAAATAAAAATATTGAGGTTTAATAAAGTTAAATTAAGAATACTATTATCAATTTGAAAATGTAATTAAACAAATGAGTATTCTTCCTCTAATATTGGCTTGCATATCTCCATTATTTTATAAAAAGTATCTTCTGCTAATTCTTTTGCAACCCCTACATGAGGATTATTTGGGCTGTTTAATCGTGCAAGTCTATCTATTGTGGGTTTTATTTTATTCATTGTTTGTAATTTCTCTTCTAATGATAGATATTTAAATCCATTATTTGCCCTGTCCATATACCTAAGAATAACTCTATCAAACTTTCTGCTTAGTTTTGTGTAATAATCACTTATAAATGGGTGCACAAAACTTGCTGTAGCAATAGAAGCATCTCTTAGTTTTTCAATTAAAATTTTCTTTTTTACTTTTTCTACATGCCGATGAGTTACCATTTTATTATATTAGAACTAAGCTTTTTTTGTTTAAATATCTAATTATTTATAAATTTTTAATACCTCTTTCTGAAATTTTATTTAAATATCTAAATTTTTCTTCCTATTGTTTATCTAATATGTTTTCAGCTGTTCTGTCTTCAATATTCTTTGTTTTGTATCTTCCAGCCATTTCATCTACAACTTCTTTTGTTTTGTCTTGCAATCTTCTAAATACTTCTTCACACTTATGAACAACACCAAATGGACCAGAAATAAATAAAGGAGCCGTAGAACAATTTGGATTTTCCGTTCTCCTAGTCATAACTAAGACATGGTGGTCATCTAGTAAAAGTGTACTTAATCCAACCTCTTCTAATGGTCTTAGTGCATCCTTATCAAAATATCTAACTGTATACCCTATTCCCTTATGTGGTTGATTATCTACATATACTGTTCTTTCTGCCATTTTATTTAACAGCCTCATCAAATAAAAAGGCAAGTGCTGATGTAAAAAAAGGAGTATTAAGCCAAACTGCTATTTCTTCATCAGGCATATTGCTTTTTGAGATTATGAATAAAATCTGGTCATTATCTGCAATATAAAACCTTGTATCAATCTTCACTTGTTTTGCTTTTATTTTAAATTTTGTGTTTATTTTTTTTATTTCTTTATCTTCTCCTGATAAAGCAATCTTGATTTTAATATTTGCTTTGTTTAATCTATCAAAAATTTGAGAATAAAATCTTGATTTTGTCATTATTTCATCAACAGAAGTACAAATAATAACTTCTTTTTTAGAATTCTCTAAAATTTCTTTTATATGATTATAAATAGTTGATTTTCCTTTTATAGCTCCAGAAATATCTTCATGTCTTATTGGCTGAATACCAACATTATAAAGCTGCTCTAATTCTGTGTATTCTTTTGTTTCTTTTAATCCCCCAAGTATTTTTATTTTTTCATCTGCATTTCTTATTGTATTTGATTTTAATTTTTCTATGATTACATTAGGCTTAACTGCAATGTATTTAACCGGTTTCCCTAATTTCATTATTGCAAAACCTTGTTTTTCAAGACCCTCTAAAACATCATAAGTTCTGCTTCTTGGAACTTCTGACATCTCTGCAATTTCTCCTGCAGAAGCTATGCCTTTTCCAAGCAAAGCTAACCAAACTTTAGTTTCATAAATATTTAGATTAAAAAATTCCTTAATTTGACTTATAAGTTGTGAGGTGACTATCATTTTACCAATGGTGCATCTGCAAATATAAATTTAGATACTTTTGAGTTGTAGAGAGCACATAAATTTCTATCATTACATAAAGTTGATAAAGCTGAGCATGCATTTGCTAAATTTCTATAATAATTTTCAGCTTCAATAACACTAACAACTTCTTTACCAGCATACCCTCTTAAGTTTTTTATTGATATTACTAAATTATCTGTTGTATCATCTAAGTTTGTTATAAAACCTTTTCCCAAATGGGAGTTCAAAATATTTACAATATCTTTTGTTGGTGTAGTACTTTTTGTCATTTTAATTTAAAGTTCTTCTGAATCAATTAGAGCTTCTAATTCATCTTGATCTTCTTGAGTTGGTTGGACATGCCTTTTTCTTTCATAAAAGCTCACATCAGTATCATCAATTCCACATCCGTTTATTGAATTTATTTCTCCATCACCATAATAACTATCTGTATTTCCCATGAAAGATTAAAATAAAAACCCTTTATAAATCTTTTGTTTGTTGTCACTATATAATTGGTACAAAATAGCAAGATTTATAAGCAAAATATATCCTTATTTAGTAATAAAATGACAAAGAAATTTTTAGATATACATCTGGAAGGCATGGATGATAATGGAGAAAAGCTAAAGAGAATTTTAGATGAAGGCATACCTGTTGCTATTTCTATTTGTCCTGAAACATTAAGAGAAAATGGAATTTATTCAAAACAATACCCTTACTTACTTAAATTTATAAATTTGATTGGAGAAGTTGTTTCTAAATCTGGGAATATTCTAGGACAGCAAGGAAATATGCATAAGTGTAAATATAATCATAGATTTGCTGATCCTTGGCATGAAAATTATTGTTTGTATAATAAATCTCTAAATGCAGAAGAGCAAAGAGAACTAATGGAAAAAGGAAAGGAAACATTAGTAAAACTTTTAGGAAAATCTCCTGAAATGTATGTTCCTCCAAATCATCAATTTGATTTTATAACTTTAAAAATTGCTAATGAGATGGAATACCCTTTTTTTATTATAAAGGGAGTTAAAACTAATGAACCTTTATTATATGAAAACAATGATGTAAATACTCTTGTTCTTCCTGAAAGAAAAATATCAGAGAATGGATATTTCCATTACATTCATTATGATGAAATTAAAAATAATCATGAAGCTTTTGAAAATGTTGTGAAGAATGCTCGCTCATTTCAAAATATTGGAATTGATTTTTCTATGCATGAAAAATATTTTGAAAAACCTTATGGGGTTAACCATAAACAATTAAATGAAGATTTAAAAATAATCAGAAAGAACGGTACAGCTACAATTATTAGAAAATTATTGAGAGATATTAAAAATTTTCCAACAAAAATTTAGTAATAATAAAATGAATATTGAAAAAATAATCAAAGCAAGCATTGTATTCCTTTTAGGTTTTCTTAGTGCAAACCTTATAGGTTTTTATTTTGTTTATGGCTCTGAAATGCCTCTTGGTTTATTTAATTTAAGTTTTAATTCATATAATAATTCTGCTCCTTTTGATTTTGTGAAAGAAAATCAAATACAAGTATTTGAAGATAAGATTGTAATTAACATAAATGGAGCAAGCATAAGCAGATATGCTTCTACAGGAAGTATGCTGCCTGTCTTAGACCAAGGAAGCAATGGCATAAGAATTATACCTAAATCAGAATCAGATATTCATATAGGAGACATAATAACTTTTGAACAAGATAATATGTTAATTATTCACAGGGTTGTGGAAATAGGCACAGATGATGAAGGAACCTATTTTGTTACAAAAGGAGATAATAATAATATAAATGATGGAAAAATAAGATTTAAAGACATTAGATATCTTACAATTGGAGTGATTTGGTAAAATGCATAAAAATACTCTTGGATTTGGTTTTAAAAAGGATCCGTATCAAAGAGATAAAATCTATTTTAACAAATTCGTCTGTGTTGAGTATAATGGACATTCTGTTTTTGGGATTCTTAAAAAAATAGATAGATTAGAAGGATATGCATATCTTAGGCCATCTTTAGTTGGAAAAGCTGATGGTTTTTTAAAGATAGTGTCTAATGTTCCGACAAAAATAAGTCTACCATTAACTGTAATAAGACCTATTCCAGGAACATTAGAAGAGTATGTTAACGTCTATAATAAGAACTTAAAAAATAAAAATAAAAGGCAGAGAAGAAAATGATACCAATATGCCCTAAATGCCAGTCACAATATGAAGATAGAGATAATTTTTGTATAGAATGTGGAAAAAACTTAAGAATAATTAAAATACAAAAAGAGGAAGATAATAAAAATATGAGAATAAACCTTAAGGTGTTAAAATGAAAAAATTTAATATTGATCTTTCAAAAATAATAAGATATGTTGATGGACAAGAAGATAGAATAATAAGAGGACAGTTAATAAGGCATGGATTATATAATCAAGATTGTCTTTATTCTGTTTTTAATGGTGATAAAGCAAAGCAACCTAAAAAAACAGGGAGTTATAGAGATAAGAATCTAGATTCTATATTTGCATTAACAAAAGATGAATTAGTATGGGAGTCAGGATCTACTCACAACTCATTAAAATCTCTTTCTGATCAATATCCTAATAATCCTGCAATAGCAATCTATGATAAAAAACAATTTTTCCAGGATTTTATGAGAGGAACAAATTGGGAATATTTTTTTAAAAATCCTGATAAAAAATTAGAAGCATTATTGGGAATTGCTTTTTTGAGATTTTAAATAATTCTAAACCAGCCAGCTAATCATCATTCCCAAATACATTGCAATTGTTAAAAATGGCATTGCTGGGTAGAATTTTCCTTTTCTTGCTAAAATAAACAGAAACAAAAGCCCAAATGTTGCACTTGCAGTTATTATCAAAGAAGATGTCAACCCAAGATATTTATAAAATATCCCAGCAGTAATTATTGGGAAAATAATATCTCCTCCGCCTAATATTGCCAGATTAACTTTTATTTTTGCTTTCTTTAAATATCTTTCTAAATTCTTTTTATTTTTGTATTTTTCTTTTAATAATTTTATTTTTTGTCTTGCTTTTTTTCCTGCATAAGGAACAAAAAATCCTGTAAAAAACTTTAATTTATTCATTTGATATTCTGCCATGTTTTGCATGAATTTTGAATGCCAAACTGCCCATATATCATACAAAGAAATAGCAAGAAGAAGGATTATTATTCCTAAAACATTTAAGATAGGAATAAATACAGCAGCAATCCCTGGATAGATTAATAATTCTGTAAAATTATGAACTAATATATTTCTTTTGAATATCTTAATATATGCAAGAGGAATTGCAATAATTAAAACAAGAATGCTAATATATTCATAAGGATTTGGAGGATTTTTAAACAAGAAAAGAATAAGAGCATTAATAGTTAAACCCATTGCAATTACAGTGACTGCAAAAAACCAAATTCTAATAAATTTTTCTGCTTTTATTTTAGTTAATACAAAAAACAGGGTAATTGCTAAAGCAAAGGCAAATAATATTGAAATTATAGATGTTTGAGGGTTAATGTCTTCTGGAGGTTCCATTCCATATGGAAGCTCATTGTTTGAAATTCCATAAAAATTAATTACCCATAACCCTATTATCTGAGTTATAATAAACATTGCAATAAGAATTATTGTTATTTTTATATTGTGTTTCATTGCCTAAAGAACCAAGGTTCTTTAAGGCTTCAATCTCTTTTTTGAAACCCATTCTTTAATCCTTGGCTATTAATAATATTAAATAAAACTAGGTTTTTAAATTGTTTGTGCTCGGCCGTTCAAAAAGTTTATTAAGTTGCTTTATAATAGAACCTTATGCCAGATAAAAAAGATGAGAGAAAGAAGGAAAGAGTTTCTATTTTTATTGATGGGAGCAATCTTTATCATAGCTTGAAAGCACTAGATGAAACAAAAATTGACTTTGAGAAACTTATAAAAGAACTTATAAAAAATAGAATTTTGACAAATGTTTTTTATTATATCGCTTCTTTAGATATTGCTTCGAATGAAGAAAAATATTGGAAACACCAAAAGTTTTTAGCAGAATTAGAAAAAATACCCGGCTTTAAAATTGTTTTATGCACTTTAAGAAAGCATGAAAATAAAGATGGAACTTTTGGTTTTGATGTTAAAGGAGATGATGTTTATCTTGCTAATGATATACTTGTTGGTGCTTATGAGAACTTATATGATACTGCAATCTTAGTTTCAGGTGATGAAGATTTTGTTCCAATAATAGATACTTTAAAAAGACTAAACAAGAAAACTGAAAATGCCTTTTTTACCAAAACTTCTTCTAAAAAGCTAAGGAAACTTTGCGATAAAGCGACAAACTTATCAGTTATTCTTGATAAAATAAAATTAAAAAAGTAAATATAAGGTCCGGTATTGTCCGAAGACCATACCGGGAAAGTTATTAATATTATAATTATTCTCTGCTTTAAAAAACCTTCGGTTGTTCAAAAAATGCTTATCCAACAAATTAAACTATTACAATCTTAAGCTAATCATCAACAAATTAAGATTGTCATCTGCAGGTCTGATAAAATTGTATTTTGTTGAGTATAATAAATCTTAAAAACAAGATATTGATTAGTTGTTTATGCAAGTCTTAGAAAAAAACAGGGAAGAAATAGAGGCAAAGGTTAATACTATGTCTGATTTTGTAAAAATGGAGTATCTGGAGTCTTGTCTAAACACAATTCCTGATGTTAATATTTCTAAATATTGTTATAAAAAACTTTCAGAGCTGTATGAGAAGAAAATAATGTATTCAGAAGCTGCAAAATATATGGCTAAATTTGGAGAAGTGTGTGTTGGTGCAAAGGAAAAAATAGCTGCAATTATTAAAGAAGCAGAATTATTAATTAAAGCAGGACAATATGATGCTGCAATTTATTTGTATAAAAAATCTATGTCTTTTGCAGACACTACTGGTAAATTTGAAATAAAAAGAAACATGATATTATTTTATAAACAAGAAGCAGCAATTCTTGAAAAATCAAACAGAAGCACGGCAGCATTAAAAATATATGAAAAAATTATTAATTATGTTACAGATGCTGAAAAAAATGAAATAAAGAAAAAAATGCTTGAGCTTTATCAAAATTTAGGAAGAGTAACAGAGTATATTAAATTAAAAGCTGAGTTGGAAAAGACGAATCTAAAGAGATGATGTTATGAAAAAAGTATATATTATAATTATAGTCATAGTATTAATGAGTTTGGTAATAGGTGGGTTTTTTATGTTACTACAATTAATGAAAGATAAAAATGAGTCTATGGAATTTGTCAACGAAAGAATAAAACTCCCTGAACCCAGATATGACAGCGAGACATCGATTGAAAAAGCTTTGAACAAGAGAAGATCAATCAGAGAATATAAAAATGAGCCGCTGACTCTTACTGAAGTCTCTCAACTCTTATGGGCTGCGCAAGGAATTACTGACTCAGAAAGAGGTTTTAGAACAGCACCTTCTGCAGGCGCACTCTACCCCCTTGAGGTGTATATAGTAATTGGTAATGTAGAAGGAGTTACAAAAGGTGTTTATAAATATGAACCTCACGAACATGAACTTGTGAAGGTTAGAAATGGAGATACAAGAGATGAGCTAACTGCTGCTGCTCTTGGACAAACTTGTGTTGGAGGGGGTTCTATTATTATTGTATTTTCTGCAGTTTATGAGCGAACAACTCAAAAATATGAAGATAGAGGTATTAGATATGTGCATATGGAAGTTGGTCATGCAGCTCAAAATGTTTATTTACAAGCAGTTGCTTTGAATCTTGGCACAGTAACTATTGGAGCTTTTAAAGATGATGAAGTAAGAAAAATTCTAAACATGCCGGATGAAGAACATGTATTTTACATAATGCCAGTTGGAAAGATATAAACTAAGAGGAAATCAAAGATTGCTGTAACTTAATATTGTCTTTTAAAATTACTAAATTTGTATAATTTTTATCTACTTTATTTCTCTTTCATTTCTTGAAGCAGTTTTTTAGCTTTTTCTAGTTCTTTTTTTCTTTCTTTTGAAAGGCCTTTCCCTGACCTGTTAATAAAATATTGAACCATTCGTATAGCTGAGCCAATTCCTTTTGGGCTTACCTCTAGCTTAGCCATAACTCTAGCAATGGTTTTAGCATCTTTTGTAAAAATTCCTTCTGGAGGAGAAGTTGAATCTGTAGTTACATCTTGCACCCATTTTTTTCTCATCTTAATAATAAAATAGTTTTTGTGCTATTTTTTAATATTCTCATTTTCTAAAATATTTTTAATCTGCATTTTCAATTCAGAAAGAGCATTTATAACATCCCAGATTATATTTTTGTTTACATTTGAATATTTATGCCCAATAATATTTCTTAACCTTGCAAATTTTCTCCATCTAACTTTCTTATAATTTTTCTTTAATGAAAAAGGAACGGATTTTATTGTTTCACCAACAAAATGAAGTCTCATTAGAGTTGCATCAAATAAATTTGAATCGTTGACAAAATCATTAAGAGACTTTCCTGAGACTGAATTTTCTATCTTTTCTATCATTAAGATTATTTCCTTCAAATATAGATTATAGTCTGACATATTTGGCCTCTCTTTTAACATAATTTAATTCAGGATGAAGATCTTTTTCTATAACTAAGTCAATTTTTCTTCTGAATATTTTTTCTAATAAAAACAATAAATCCATGTAATTATCAAATGTTTCTTTATCAAAATCAACTATTATATCAATATCACTTTTTTTATGTTGCTTATTTTTAGCAAAGGATCCAAAAATGCCTATTTTTTTAACATTATACTTTTTAATGTCCCTGCTTTTTTCTTCAAGTTTTCTGATTATTTCCTTTGAGTTTAAAATTTTTTTTGCCATCATATATAATATTAGTCTAATTATTTAAAATTATCTCAATCGAATTGTCTCTAAATTCTTTGGAACATTTGTTTCTATGTGATGAAGTTTGTATATTGATGAAGCTAAGTCTAGGCACTTGCTCTGCTCTCCATGATTAATAATTATTTTATTTGCTCTTGGCTGGGTTCTGTTTGCAAATTCTAAAAGTTCATTTCTTCCTGCATGAGCTGTAAATCCTTCAATAGTTACAACTTCTAAATTTAGATTTATTGTTTCTTCTTTTCCTTCTACATTCATTTGTATTGTTTTAATTCCTTCTTGAACTTGCCTTCCTAATGAGCCTTGGCCTTGATAACAAACAAAACAAATCTTGTTGTTTTTATTTTGTGCAAAATGTCTTAAATATTCTACAGAAGCACCTCCAACCAACATACCTGAAGTTGCAAGAACAACACAAGGCCCCCCTTCAATAACTTCTCTTCTTTCAGATGGAGAACCGACTCTTTTAAAAACATCTGAGATAAATGGATTATTATCTTTAAAGATTTCATTTCTTACACTTAAATTCAAGAAGTCAGGATAAGCAGTATGAATTCCATTAATATCCCAAATCATTCCATCAATATAAATAGGGATATTTGGTAAAATATTTTTTCTCATTGCTTCTTCTAAAACAAGCATTGTTTCTTGTGCTCTTCCTAACCCTAACTCAGGAATCAACACTTTCCCGCCTTTTTCAATAGTTTCTTTAATTGTTTGAATAATCTGTTCTTCTGATTCTTTTCTTTGAGGGAGTACATTATCTCTTCCACCGTAAGTTGATTCTATAATCATTGTTTCTAATCTTGGAAAATTTGAAACTGCTCTATCTAATAATCTTGTTCTTGTGTATTTCATATCTCCTGTGTAAAGTAAATTATGTGCTCCATTTCCAATATTCAGGTGAACCATTGCACTTCCTAAAGTGTGGCCTGAATTATAAAAAGTAATTCTCATATCAGGTGCAATATCTGAAACTTCATTAAAATCAAGGCAGATAGTATGTTTAACCATTTCTTTTATATCTATTGAAGAAAATAATGGTGCTGATGCTTGTTTGTACGCAACTCCTATAAAATCAAGTGCAAGCAAAGCAGCGATGTCTCTTGTAGGTGCAGTCATGTATATTGGCCCGCGATAGCCCATCTTTAGAAGATAAGGAATAAGCCCACTATGATCCAAGTGGGCATGAGTTAAAATAATAGCATCTAATTCTTGTATTTTAAATTCACTTACATCCAAATATGGGAATTTTTCTTTTCCTTTTCCTGCAACATTAATCCCGCAATCTAAAAGAACTTTTGTTTGAGGGGTTTGTAAAAGAATACAGCTTCTTCCAACTTGCCTTCCTCCGCCTAAAAAACTAACCCTAATCCATTCTTCTACTTTTTCAGGGTTCCATTCTTTGTAAATTTTTTTTCCAACAGCATTAAGAAATCTTTTTCTTGTGTTATTATTTTGATACAAAACCTCTCTTATATTCTCAGTAATCTTAGATTTGATAGCAGGACTTCTTTGAACCTGAGGAATCCAAAGACATTTATCTTTAATTTCTTTTAAAATCAATCCTGATTTTCCAATAACTAATCCAGGGCGTTTAGCCTCAATTACTACAATGCTTCTCTGAGGGTCAAATAAAATTTCTGTTAGTCCTGCATCCTGTGGGATTATCTCTTTGACTATTTTTTCTGTTTCTTCTTGTGTTTTCAATAATAATGGGTCTGCTCTTAATTCAATTCTTTTTTTAAATTGATTAACTAATTCTTTAATTTTACCATCATTATCTCTAAAAAAATCTATATCGTCTGTATAAAGAACTATGTTTGCTCCTTCAAAGTTTGCACTAGTAATATTTTTTGGTAATTCTTTTTGAATATCTTTTAGAATATCTGTTGACATTTTCCTTTCAATTAAAATTCGTCCCCCTTTATTTTTGAATATTGATTATTTAGCTTACTCTCTTGTTTTTCATAGTTTATTCTTTTGTGTTTATTTTTTTTATAAATTATTGATATTTATTTGTATTTAATTTTTATTAATAATCTATCCAGCTATTTTAAGTCCTAAAAATTCTTTTAGGAATTTTTTGGGCTTCAACTCGCTAAAAAATCTTAAAGATTTTTTGCGCCACAAAAACCATAAGGGTTTTTGTAGGTTAACAAGATTGAAGTCTTTGAAGATGAATAGCTTAAGTTTATCTTCTGTGTAACTTTTTATTTTGTAAATTATTGTTTATTAATTAGATTTTTAATATTTCCCCTTTATTTTTGATTATTAATAATTTAAGCTGCTTTTTTTCTATCTCTATATTCAGCTGTTATTTCCTGCTCAATCACTTGCTTAATGCCATCTTTAGTGATTATAAAAACATCAATTCCAGAACCACTTCCAGTATCTCTCTCTGTTGAAGATTTTATTGCTTCAATAGCAAGTTCAATTGCTTCTTCAACAGTCATATCTTCTTTATATTGTCTTTCTAATAATCCTAAAACAAAAGGCATTCCTGAACCAAAATTAGCATCATAATCCTCTACTTTCATTGCAGTTCCTGCTGGTTCTATTGTGTATAGCTCTGTTGTTCCATCTTCATTAAAACCAGCAACTAATGTACCTACAATAGAAGGTATCATTGTTAGTTGTCTTATGTTCTGATAAGTAACTATACCAATTAGATTTGCTGCTTCTTTTACAGTAGGTCTTTTTTTAGATTTTAATTCTTTTAATTTTAATTGTGCTGCAATTATTTTTTTCTGCATTTCTATGTCTGATGCATTTCCTGTTCCAGACATTACAAGATAATCATTTATCTTAACTGCTTTTTTAGTATTTTTACTTAAAACCAAATTTCCTGCAGTAGCTCTTCTATCTGAAGCCATAACTACTCCATTTTTACAGACAATTCCTAATATAGTTGTACCTGTTTTAAGAATACTGTTTTTTAATTCATTATCCATTTTGTAATTTCCTTTAATCTCTTATAATCCCTTAGAATGTATAATATTTTGTAGAATATGGGGTTTATAAAGTTTTTTGTTTTGAAAAAAAACTGTGCAGGATAGAGACATTTGTCACCAGTTATAACTCCATTAAAATTAAACTTATTGAGGAGAAATTAGTAAGTTAGATAACTTGAATAACTGTTAATAAATATGATAACAAGGGGATTAAGGTCTAATTATAATATTAGTATTAGTTTATCGTATATAAAGATGATTTTTATTTAATATAATAGGGGTGGTGACATATCTGTGTATCCTGCACACAACCTAAAGATTGAAACTGACATTAACTTAACAATTCATGATTGACACATATTATTCTCAATCTTTGTAACCCCGCCTTCTTTAGTGAATCTTATTATATGGTCTACAAAGCTTTCTATTTTTTGTTCATGACTAACAAGGATAAGCTGTTCTGCATTAAGCTGGTTAAGAACATCTCTCATTTTATCTAATTGTGAAGCTGAAAAACCATCTGTCGGCTCATCAAGGATAACAAGATTACTTGTTTTAATATTGCTTAATATTGAGTTTATTACCTGATTTAAAGCAAGCCTGTAAGCAAGAGCAATTGCAGTTCTTTCTCCTCCTGAAAGAAAGGAATAGTCTAATTCATAATCTTGCTGTTCAATTACAGGGGAAAAAGTATCATCTAGTTTTGCATTTAATAAATCTGAAACAAGGATTGAAAACCATTTTGAAAATAATTTTGAAAATTCTTCTTTTAATGTAAACATTACTTGTTTTTCTGTAAATAAGATAAGATTTAAGAATTTTTCTGAAATCCAGAATTCTAATTCTCTTAGGTTCTCTGTTCTCTTTTTAAGATTTTCTTTTTTAGTGATTTTTTCTTGCTTTTCTTTTATTTGTTGTTCTAAAAACTGAACTTCTTTATTTATTTCTGCTTGTTTAATGGCTGTCTTATTTTCATTTATTTTTGCTTCTTGTAATTCTTTGTCTCTTTGTGTATATATAATATCATATTTTGAAAATTCAATGATAGAAGTTTCTAGTGTCTTAATGTGTTTTTCTAACATTTCCAAATCTTTTTGTATTGTTTGTCTTTCTTTTTCAATATCTAATATTCTCTGTTGTTTTTCTTTTATATTTTCTAATTTAATTTTTAAAAGTTCTAATTCAGATTTTCTTTTTTTAAAATCTTCTTTTGCTTTTTTCACAATCTCTATTTGCTCAATTAATTTGTTTTTATTTAAACTAAGTTCATTAAGATTTCTTTGAATTTCCTGATTTTCTTGGTCAATTTTATTAAAAATATTAATTTTATACTCTTTGCTAACTTCTTGAAGACACGTCGGGCATTTCTGCAATGCAGAAATTTTATTTTTTAAAGTTTCTATTTCTCTTTTTTTTGATTCTTCTGAATTTATTTTCCCAATAATTTGAATATATTCTCTTTGAAGTTCATCTTCTTTATTTTGCTGATATTCTATCCTTTGGTTTAATGCCTTAAACTCTTCTTCATTAAATAAATTTTGTTGAACCTCTTTTATTTGGAGATTAAGTGTTTGTATATTATTATTAAAGGTTGTTATCTGTTGTTGTTTTTCAGAGAGAATAATGTTTGTTTTTTCTTTTTCTGTTTCAAGAATTTTTTTCTCATCTATTTTTTCTTTAATCTCATCAACAGCTTTTTCTTTTTCATGCTTAAAATCAATTGCTTTTTCATATTCTTGAGCCATTTGTTTTTGGTTTTGTTTTTGAAAATCCAAATTTTCTTTTTTTTGCTTTAATTCTTCTTTATCTGTTTCCAAATCATAAAACATTCCTTCATTTAATCTTATTTTTTCTCTAAGTTTTGAGTTTAAAAGAACTGCATTTTCTTCAATTCTTTTATATTTATCAATTCCAAAAACATGCCTTAATGTATTAAGCCTTGTATCTCCTGGCTCTAAAATAATCTGTTTCATTTCTTCTTGAGGAGTATATACTGTAAATTTGTAAAGAAGATTTGTTTTTTTTGCAAATTCAGATGGATAATTTAATAATTTCAAAACTTTGCTTTTTATTTCAGTAATACTTCCTTCAAATTTTTCATTATCTATGGTTATTGAAGCGCAATCTTGAGAAACAGCTTTTTTCCCTCTTTTTAAAGAACGTTCTATAATAATATTTTTTCCTTCTATTTCAAATTCAAATATAACTTTTCCATCATTTGCACTGCTTCTTAAAAGAGAAGCTGGTTTTTGAGATGGCTGGAGCCCAAATAAAGCGAATTCAATTGCTAGCAAAACCGTTGTTTTTCCTGAACCAATGTCTCCTGAAAGTAAAGTTGAGCCCATTGGGAAATTTATCTCTTGTTTATTATAACTTCTCAGATTTTCTATTACTAATCTTTTTAGTATCATAGCCTAAGAAACCTACGGTTTCTTGTGGTGTCAGAAATTTTTAATTTCTGAGCACTATCAGGAATTAACATTCCTGAAGCTTCAACTTCCCTTAATTCCGTAAGTGTACCTCCTAAATAAAATTTTGTTTTCATAAGTTTGTATTTTTTTGGTAATTTAATAAATGATTTTGTTTTGCAGATGAGTAGCTTAAGCTCTTATATGCATAACTTTTATTTTTTAGATTATTGATAATAATTAATTGTTTATTTTTCATAAATCTACTCCTAAAATTTTACTTGCCCATGCAATTAATCTTTGTTCAAAAATTAAGTTTTTCTCGCCTTCTTGTCTTTCAATGCTTAAAGCTTCCATTAAAGGAAAAATTAAATCATTTAAAACAGAAGGATTTTCTTTTTCATATTCTTCAACTAAAACCTCTTCTACTTTTTCCATTTCATGTGTTTGAAGCTTAATCTGAAGATTTTCTGTTTTTTCAACTTCTAATTTTGAGGTATTTTTTAAAAAACAAAAAACCCCTGCTTTTTTTAAATAATCCTGAATTTCCTGAAATTTAATATCTGAGGTTTTTCCTTGATTTAAGGTTCCATAGATTTTTAATAAAACGATTTTATCATTTAATTGCCTTTTTTCAAGTTCAGAAATTATTTTTTCAGTTCCTGTTAATGAATTCTCTAATTCTATTTCAACAAGCTCAACTTCTTTTAAATTAATCTCTTTTCTTATTATTTTAGTGTAACCTTCTACATCAATTATATAAAAACTACCATTTTTTAATTCTTCAAGTTCTTTAAAATTATTTGGAAAGGTTGGGCCACTATAGATTGCAGGTTTCCCATTTATTTCTTTTTCAAAATTAATATGAATATGGCCTAATGCATAATAATCTGCTTTTGGCAATTCAAGCAAGTCAATTGATTCTATTGGAAGGCCTTTTGCAACTTCTTTTATGGTTGTGTGAAGCATTAAAATTCTAAAATTTTCTTGGTAAGATTCATTTATTTTTATTTTCTTTAAATCCTGTACTTCTAATCCTGATTTTTTTCCTGGATATCCATAAATATGATAAGACTTATGGATTATTGGTTTTAATATAATTTCCTTATTTTCATCAGTTCCTATATCTTCAAACTTGCAAATCTCACAAAAGCCTGCTTTTTCTAAAACCTCTAAAAAAGTTTTTCCTGAAACAGAATAATCATGGCTTCCTGCTATTACATAAGATTTTATCCCTGCATCTTTTAATTTTCTAAATTCAGAAAAGGTTTCTTTTAAGATTTCAATAGGAGGAAATGCAGAATCAAATAAATCTCCTGAAAAAAGAATAAAATCCACTTGTTCTTCAATACAGGTTTTTATTGCTTTTTCAAATGCTTCTATATTTAATTGCTGTAATTCTGGCTGTCTCCAGCCTCCTAAATGGCAGTCTGATAAATGGGCAAATTTCATCTTTTTTTTAACCTATTTTGATGTTTAATTTATAATCTTAAACATCAAAAATCTAAGGATTTTTGTGGCTTAAAAATTTCCGTAGAAATTTTTAAATAATAAGATGCTTTGCAGATAAGAGCATAGCTGAATTCTTATTAGATTACTTGTTATATCAAATAGAACAATTTTATAAGTATAATTATAATGAAAAATAGGTGTTTTAGAGGGATATTTCATAAACATAAAGCTCTTCAAAAAAAATGTTTTTTGAGGATAATAATTTCATTTTATAACCTAAATAATCTTTTGCTTTATTAATAATTATTCTTGGCTGAGAGAGTGAGGAAAATAAAAGAAGAATTGAAGCTTTATTATTTAAATGAGATTTAGCCTGGGTTAAAAAATTAATTATTGTTTCATAACCTTGTTTTCCTCCTGTTGTATCTTTTTCTTTGTCATATTTATGTTCTGGAAGATAAGGAGGATTAAAAATAATTAAATCAAACTTGGTTTTTGGATTAATATCTAAAAACAAATCAGTTTTTACTGCTTTAAACCCTTGTTTTTTAAGATGATTAACTGCCTCTGAATTAATATCAGCACAGATTATATTATTAAATCCTAATCTTTTGCAGGTTTCTGCCTGAATTCCAGAGCCAGAACCCATGTCAAGAATTTTAAATTCTTGATTTTCTTGATTTATTTCTTTATTTTTTATTTTATCATTAAGATATTTCTTTAATGTTTCTGACAAAAGATAAGAATCTTCTGCTGGCTGGTAGATTGACATTTTATTATTTTATTATTAATTTAGTAATAATTAACTAATATATTAAGTTTTGCAGATGAGGAGATTAAAACTTGACTTTTGATAATCCTATTTATTTTTATTTATTATAAATATAGATAATTATTTATTAATTTGTTGTTTTAATTATTTTTTAAGGATTAGTATTTATTGATAGTCTCTTATTTATTAGTAATTTAATGAGCTTATTAAATTTATAACAAATTTTCAAATTCTTCTCTAGAAATCTGCAAGTCATGTTTAATTATTTTATTTAAAAAAAGTCATGTTTAATTATTTTATTTAAAAATTTTCAAAGAAATTTTTAAGCCACAAAAATTTAAAGATTTTTGATGTTTAATAAACCTCTACCAATATCTTCTCCAGGATGGTTAGGAATTACTGTTATTCTTCCATCAGAATGCTCAAAAAACATATGACTTCCTTCTTGTCTTATAAATTTAAAACCAATTTTATTAAGAATTCTAATAACCTCTTTTGCACTTAACATAGGCAATTTTGCCATTTTAAATTTCTATTCTTTGAAAAGCAAAAAATTTATTATCACCTAAATCAACATTTTTACATTTTAGATATAAAGATATAGCTTCTTTAGTTCTTTTCATTAATTCATCTAAGGTTTTTCCTTGAGTATGACACCCTTGAAGCCCGATTACTTCTGAAACAAACATTCCATCTTCATCTTGTTCAACAATTACATTAAAGCTTACCATATCCAATTAAATAATTAAGATTATATAAAATTATCTATTACTACAGTATCTGCTAATCGCAAAGAATTTAATATTTCTCTATCTATATAAATTGACTAAAAGAGGCATAAGCAATTGCTATTTGTACGCGAGTCATGATTTTCGTGCCCTATCTATGCCTCTTCTGTC